>FWPV01012900.1_pt1 | contig 12733 bp, 10 predicted proteins | sample 2228371 | NCBI WGS metagenome assembly FWPV01 (sample SAMEA103939776, study PRJEB20133) | metagenome | reverse complement strand
CGGGGTGTCGTTGACCGTGTCGAGGATCATCTCGACGTCGTCGTGGTCGACGCTGACGCGGTCGGGGTCCCCGTCGAGCGGGGTGTCGGTCGGGCCGATGAGCGAGTGCCCCTGCCACGGCGACACGATCACGTGACGGCCGTTGCGGGCCCGGGCGAACACGGCGTCGCTGCCGCCCAGCGGCCGGGTGAGCAGGTGGACGCCCTTCGAGCGGTTGACCCGCACCCCCAGCGGGCGGCCGAGACCCTCGAGGACCAGGTCCATCCAGGGCCCGCCGGCGTTCACCACGGTCGACGCGCGTGCCACGTGGCGCTCGCCGGTGAGCTCGTCGACCAGTTCGAGGCCGGTCACCGCCACCCCGTCACCGTCGGGTACGTGGGTGAACCCGGTGGCGCGGACATGGTTCAGGGCGACCGCGCCGGACTGCACGGCGGATTGCAGGATGGCCAGCAGGAGCCGCTCGGGGTGGACGTTGAGCGTGTCGTAGTAGGCGAAGGCACCCTGGAGGTGCGCCGGTTGCAGCCAGGGCACGGCCGCCAGCAGCGCCTTCTTCGACAGCCAGGTCGGGTGGGGGATCCGACGGGAGTCGGGACTGTCGCGGTTCTTGTCGAACGACAGGGCGTCGTAGGCGACCATCCCGGCGGCGAGCACGGGTGCGGGCGGGCGCGACCACCGCCACGCCGGCATGAGGAACCGCACCGGCTGCACCAGGTGGGGCGCGGCCAGCCCGAGGATCCGCCGCTCCCGCAGGGACTCCCGGACCACCCGGAACTCGTAGGTCTCCAGGTACCGGATCCCCCCGTGGATGTACTTCGTGGTGGCCGAACTGGTGCCGCTGCCGAAATCGCCCTTGTCGACCAGCAGCGTGCGCAGCCCCCGCCCGGCTGCTTCGCGGGCCACGCTCACCCCGGTGATCCCACCGCCCACGATGGCGACGTCGAAGTGTCCGGCGAGCCGGCCGAGATCCCGCTCGATCCGCACGGCGGTCAGCTCCGCAGCCGGGGCCGCTCGCCGGTCAGGTCGAGCTGGTCGAACGAGGTGATCGCCAGGTGGTCGCCGACACCGTCGGCGAAGTACTGGTCGCCGGGGCGGCGGACCCCCACGGTGTGCCAGCCGGCGTCGCGCGCCGCGTCGAGCTCGGCCAGGAGGTCGGAGCAGAACACGATCGTCGACGGATCGTGTCCCGTGACCCGGGCGATGTGCTCGTAGGAGGACCGGACCCGCTTGGGCCCTGCGGTCTCGGTGTCGAAATGCCCGCTGAACAGCCCGAGCAGGTCGCCCTCGGGGCTGTGACCGAACCAGGCCCGCTGGGCGCGCACCGACCCGGAGGAGAACACGTACAGGCGCTTGCCCTCGGCGTGCCAGGCCCGCATGGCGGGGATGGCGTCAGGGAAGAAGTGCGAGGTGAGCTCTCCCCGGGCGAACCCCTCGTCCCAGATCCAGCCCTGGAACGCCTTCAGGGGGGTGATCTTCTGGTCGGCGTCGAGCCAGCGGTGGAGCCAGGTCACACAGCGTGCCTCGTCGGCGTCGGGCTCCCCGGCGAGGGCACGGATGGCGCCCAGCTGCCGCTGCACCTCGGGGTCGTCCCGGTGCTCGGCGATCCACGAGGCGAACCGTTCCCGGGAGTACGGGTAGAGGGTGGCGTGGACGAAGCCGGTGCTCGACGTGGTGCCCTCGATGTCGAGGACGACGGCTCGGATCATGCGGTGAGCGCGTCGTAGGTGGGGAAGCGTTCGGCGATCGGGTCGCCGGTGAAGTTCCCGACCCAGCCGTCGGGCACGCGGAAGAACCGGATCGCAGCGAACGAAGGGTCGGTGCCCATGTCGAACCAGTGCCGGGTGTCCTGCGGGACACCGAGCAGGTCGCCGGCCTCGCACAGCACGATGTGGACCTTGCCGTCGATGCGGAGGTAGAAGCCCCCACCGCCTTCGACGAAGAACCGCACCTCGTCATCGTCGTGGGTGTGCTCGGCGAGGAACCGGCTGCGCCCCACGGCGACCTTCTCCGCCCACTCGGTGTCGCTCTCGTCGGTCCGGCGCATCCGGACCACGTCGACGGTCACGTACCCGCCCTCGGCGCACAAGCGGTCGACGTCGGCCCGGTAGGCGTCGAGCACGTCGTCCTGGCCGGCGTCGTCGGCGAGCAGATGACTCGCCTTCCACTGCTCGAACCGCACCCCGATCGCCGCGAGGGCGGTGGCGATCTCGTCGGGATCGGACGTGTCGAGCAGGGTGGTGCCGGGATCGGAGTCGGGGAGCACGACGAGCCTGGTCATCTCAAGCCTCCTGGGCACGCAATCCGGCGATCGACGAGAACACGTGCCGAAGCGGCCCACCGAGCACCTCGGCCCGTACGGCCCGCACCGACGCGTACCGCTGCACGGTAGCGGGGTCGGGCACACAGGCCGGACCCGTGCCCACCCACCGTTCGATGGTGGAGGCCATGTCGGCGGCGGCACCGACGGCGACGGCAGCGAGCGCGGCATCAGCGAGGATGGCGCCGTCCTGGCGGCTCGGGACCCGCCACGGCACCCCGGTGGCGTCGGCTTTGATCTGGTTCCACAACGCCGAGCGGGCGCCGCCGCCCACGGCCCGGACCTCGCTCACCGGCACACCGTTCGCGTCGAAGACGCTGAGGAAGTCGGCGTACTCGAAGGCGATCGCCTCCAGCATCGACCGCCACAGCACCGACCGGTTCGTCGCCGCGGTCATGCCGATCCAGGTACCCGCGGCGTCGGGGTTGTCCGGGTTTCCCCCGGAGAGATAGGGGGTGAACAGCACCCCGTCGCTGCCGGGTGCGACCGACGAGGCCAGCCGGTCCTCGTCGGCGTAGAGCTCGTCGTCGCCGGGCCGGCGGAGGACCTCGTCGCGGAACCACCGCAGGGAGAGTCCCCCGGCCTTCACGTACCCCCAGTAGAGGGCCTGGCCGGGCAGCGTGGCCAGGGAGTAGAGCATCCCCGGGACCTCGGTGATGGCCGGGTTGATGCCGGTCACGCCCACGGTGAGGATCGATGCGGTCCCGGCGACGTCGGTGGCCATGCCCGGGCTGGTCAGCCCGGCCGACAGGTTGGACTGCATCACGTCGCCGGCACCTGCGGCGATCGGCACCCCTGCCGGCAGCCCCATGCGGTCGGCCCACGCCGGGGTGAGCTCGCCGACGATGTGCCACGGCTCGACCACGGCCGGGGCGAGGTCCCGGGGGATGCGCAGATCGGCGAGCTGACGGTCGGAGAAGTCCCGGGCTGCGGCGTCCCAGCCGATGATCCATCCCGACAGGTGGGAGGGGTCGGTGAACGCCGCCCGGGCATCGAGACCGGCCAGCCGGGCCGCCACCCACGGGGCGAGCGAGACGACCTTCGCGATGCGGCGGTACGCGTCGGGGTCGTTGTCCCGCACCCAGTGCAGCACCGCCGGGGGCATGTAGGTGTCGAGGGACGCATTGCCGCACTCGGCGACCCACCGTGGCTCGACCTCGCGGGCGATCCAGGCGACCTGCTCGGTGCAGCGGGTGTCGAGGAACGGGATCAGCGGTCGCACCGGTTCGAGCGCGTCGTCGACGAACACCGGCCCGCACAGGATGCCCGACAGCGCCATGGCGCCGACCCGGTCGACGGCGACGCCCCGCGCCCGGGCCCCGGCCACCGCAGCGGCGACGGCGTCGAGGACGGCACCGAGGATCTGGTCGGGGTCCATCTCCACCCACCCGGGGCGGAGATGGTCGAAGCGGTGCTCGGCGTAGCCGTCGCCGAGCAGGTCGCCGTCGAGCGAGTACAGGCCGGCCTTGGAACCCTGGGTGCCGACGTCGATGCCGAGGAGGATCACGGCGTTCAATGTTGATTGTCAGGGTCGGGATTGGCAACACTGGGCGGCTCGTGGACGGGACCGCACCGACGCAGGGGGACGGCGCGAACCGACGGCAGGGACCGGTCCTGCGCGCCGAGGGTCTGACCAAGCGCTACGGCGGGGTCACGGTCCTGCGCGGCGTGTCCATCGAGGTGGCGCCCGGAGAGGTGCGGGCGCTGCTCGGCGAGAACGGCGCCGGCAAGTCGACGCTGATCAGGATCCTCTCCGGTGCGGTGGCCGCCGACGGCGGGCGCGTCGTGCTCAACGGCCATGAGGTCCACATCACCTCCCCCGGCCAGGCGGTGGCCCTCGGGATCGCCACGCTCCACCAGGAGCTGTCCATCGTCCCCGGGCTCTCAGTGGCCGAGAACATCCTGCTCGGTCAGCGTCTGCCCACGGTGGTCGGCCGGATCCGATGGGGGGCGTTACGGTCCCGGGCCCGGGGGCTGCTGGCGTCGATCGGTCAGGACCTCGACGTCCGCCAGGACGCCGCCCGGCTCTCCCCGGTGGGCAAGACGATGGTGGCGCTGGCCCGGGCCCTGTCGCACGAGGCCGACCTGCTCATCCTCGACGAACCGACGGCGTCGCTCACCGACCTCGAGACCAGTCAGCTGTTCGCAGCGCTGAAGCGGTTGACGGCGCGCGGGGTGGCGGTGCTGTACGTGTCCCACCGGCTCGAGGAGGTCCTGGAGGTCTGCCACACCTACACGGTGCTGCGCAACGGCGAGCAGGTGGCCGAAGGTCGGATCGCCGACACCAGCATCCCCCAGCTGATCGCCGCCATGGCCGGGCGCCCGGTCGAGGCGATCTTCCCGCCCCGGCACCCCACCGCCGGCGATGTCGTGCTGCGCGCCGACCGGCTCCGGGGCCGCCGGCTGCAGGAGGTCAGCTTCGAGCTGCGGGCCGGCGAGGTGCTCGGCATCGCCGGGCTGGCCGGGTCCGGCCGCAGCGAGATCGTCCGGCTGATCGCCGGGGCGCAGCGACGGTCGGGCGGCACGGTGGTGCTCGACGGCAACCCGCACGTGCCCCGCTCCGTCCGGGCCGCCCAGCGTGCCGGAGTGGCGCTGGTGCCGCAGGAGCGCCGCCTCCAGGGACTCGTCCCCGACTCGCTGGAACGCAACGCCAACCTCACCACCCTGCACCACCACACCCGTGGCAGGGTCATGGTCGCCAACGCCCGCGCGCACCGACACGCGCACGACCTCGCCGAGCTGCTCAGGGTCCGGCGCCACTCGATGCACCAGCCGGTGCTCACGCTGTCGGGCGGGAACCAGCAGAAGGTGGTCATCGCGAAGTACCTGGCCCTCGGACCGCGCGTGCTGCTGCTCGACGAGCCCACCCGGGGGGTTGACGTGGCGACCAAGAGCGAGATCTACCACCTCGTCAGGGAGCGGGCCGCGGCCGGCGTCGGGGTGATCGTGGTCAGCTCGGAGCTCCCCGAACTGCTCGGCCTGTGCGATCGGATCCTCGTGCTGCACGAGGGGCGTGCCATGGGGGTGTTCGACGCGGCGTCGACCTCCGAGGACGACCTGCTCCACGCCTGCTACGGGAGCGTGGCGTGACCGGGGGGAGCGTCGCAGGCAGGCTGTTCCACCGGATCCGGCCGTTCCTCGGGCCACTGGTGCTGCTGGCGATGGTCGCCCTGTTCGGCGTGCTCTACCCGGACACGTTCCTCACGCGGACCAACCTGATCGACAACATCCTCGGTCAGGTGGCCGTGGTCGCCATCGTCGCGTCGGTCCAGACGATCGTGATGGTGGTCGGCGACTTCGATCTGTCGGTGGGCGGGCTCGCCGCGTTGTCGATGGTGATGTGCGCCGTGCTCGTCACCACCACCACCATCGACGGCACGCCGACCGAACCGGGCCCGGTGTGGGTGGCGCTGCTGCTGGGCCTCGCCATCGGGCTGGTCGGCGGGGTGGTGAACGGCGTGCTGGTCTCGTACCTCGGGGTGATGGCGTTCATCGCCACCCTGGGCATGAGCGAGGTGTTCAAGAACCTGGCCCGTTACCGGGTCCAGGGCAAGCCGGTCTACGGCCTGGTCGAGGACAACTTCGTGGAGATCGCCCGTGGACGCACCCTCGGCCTGCCTAATACGGTCGTGTTCGCCACGCTCATCGCCGCCGCCGTGTGGTTCCTGCTCGACCAGACGCCCCTGGGCCGGCGGATGTACGCGGTCGGCGGGAACCCCGAGGCCGCCCGCCTGTCGGGGATCAACACCAAGCTGGTCCGGCTCATCGCGTTCGCCGTGTGCGGGGTCGGCGTCGCGTTCGCCGGGATCCTCAACAGCGCCTACAACGCAACCGCCAACACGACGGCGCCCGAGCCGTGGATGCTCAAGTCCATCGCCGCGGTGTTCATCGGGATGGCCATGTTCCGCAACGGCCGGCCGAACCTTCCCGGTACCGTGCTCGGCATCGTCCTGCTGCGTGTGCTCGACAACGGGCTCACCTACACGAGCCTCGACAACTACCTGCAGAGCGTGATCAGCGGCGCAGCGATCGTGGTCGCCGTGCTCCCGCCCGCGCTGGCCCGCCTCAGGGAGTCCCGGTGACCCGGGTCCTGGCCATCGACGTCGGGACCACCGCAGCCAAAGCCGCCCTGTTCGACGACGTCCAGGTGGTGGCCGGCGCAGCAGCGCCGCTTCCCATCGAGCACCCGGCCCCGGGCTGGGCGGAACAGGATCCCCGGGCGTGGTGGTCGGCGACCGTGACCGCGGTGCGCGGCCTCGGTGACGTCGGGCCGGTGGACGCAGTGGCGGTCACCGGGCAGATGCAGGACCTGGTTGCCGTCGACGGCGCCGGCGAGCCGCTCCGACCCGCGATCCTGTACGCCGACCAGCGTGCCACCGCCGAGCACCAGGCACTGGCCGGAGCGCTGGGTCCGGCGTGGGAGGTGGCGGTCGGCTCGGAACCCGACGCCACCAACGTGGCGGCCAAGTGGCGGTGGCTGCGGACCCACGAGCCGGCCACCGTCGCGGCGACCGCCGTCGTCCTCGTCGGGGCCCATTCGGCGGTGGTCGGCCGGCTCACCGGCGTGCTCACCGCCGACGCCACCACTGCGGCCACCACCGGGCTGTACGACCTGCGGTCGGGGCGGTGGTGGGCACCGGTGGTGGACGCCGTCGGCATCCCCGTGCCCGTGCTCACCGGGTGCACCGTCGTCGCCGGTGCCTGCACGCCGGAGGCGGCCAGCACCCTCGGCATCGCGGCGGGTGTACCGGTGGTGCATGCCTGCGGTGATGCGGTCGCCACCACCATCGGCCTCGTCGGCGACGAGCCGGGCCGGCCCTACGCGTATCTGGGCACCTCGGGCTGGGTGGCGGTGGCCACGACCGGGCCGGTCCAGGCGCCGGGGGTGATCGCCCTTCCGGGGCTCCACGACCGTCACTGGCTGGCAGTCGCACCGGTGCTCACCGCCGGCGCTGCGGCCGACTGGGCGCGAGCGGTGCTGTTCGACGGGCTCGGGCCCGACGCGTTCGACCACCTGGCCGGCGCCGCCTGTGCCGCCGCCGAGGGGGTGGTGTTCCTTCCCCACCTCGACGGTGTCCGGTCCCCGTCCCCCGATCCCGACGCGACCGGGGTGCTGCTCGGCGTGCGGCGGTCCACGAGTCGGGCCACGGTCGCCGCCGCCGTGTACGAGGGGGTCGCGCACGCCCTCCGGGCCATCGCCGAGCGGGTCGCCCCCGACGCCGAGGCTCTCGCCGTGTGCGGCGGCGGGGCCCGTTCGGCGGTGTGGTGCCAGGTGCTCGCCGACGTGTGCGGGGTTCCCGTGCGCACCGTCGACGACGAGCACGCCGCGCTGCGCGGTGCGGCGACCTGCGCCCGCCTGGCGCTCGGCCGGTCGGCCCTGCCTGCCGTTGGCAGCCGGGCCACGCTGGTACCCGATCCTGCACGCCATGCCGCGCACCGGGCGGTGTCGGGCAGTTACGACGCGCTGGTGCCGGTCCTCGGCCCGACCTTCGCCGCGCTCGCCAGGGCGCGCGCGGCGAACGATCTCCGTTCCACCAACCACAGGGGAGAGCCACAACCATGAACCACACCACCCGTCGGCGGTTCCTCGTCGGCGTCGCTGCGCTCGCAGCCGGCTCCGTGCTCGTCGCTGCCTGCGGCGGCGACGATGGCGACAGCTCCGCAGGAGGCGGGGCGGGCAAGAAGCTCGCCATCGTCTCGCCGTACTACTCCGACCAGCCCGCCACCAAGGAGGTCGTGGACGCCTTCCGCTCCGCGGCACAGGCCAAGGGGCACACCGTGACCCTGGTCGACACCAAGGGCGACCTGTCGGCGGTCAACAACGAGATGCAGAACGCCATCTCCCAGAAGGTCGACGCCATCGTCCTCGGCATGGGTGACCCCAAGGAGTTCGGCGCCGGGCTCGCGGCGGCCAAGAACGCGAACATCCCGGTGTTCGGCCTCGATGCCGGTGCCGCCGACGGGGTGACCGCGAACATCACCTCGGACAACGACTTCCTCGGCACCACCAGTGCCCAGGCGCTCATCGACGCCATGGGAGGGTCGGGTTCGATCTTCATCATCCACTTCGACCCGTTCGAGCCGGTCCGCCTCCGCGGGGCGGCCGCCCGCAAGCTGTTCGAGGAGAAGGGCATCAAGGTGCTCGAGGACATCCAGGGCGACCCGGCCGACTCGACCGGCTTCGCCAAGACCAAGGTGCTCGAACTGCTCACCAAGTACCCGAAGGATCAGGTGCAGGGCATCTGGGTCGCCTGGGACGCATCGGCGCTCGGTGCCTACCAGGCCACGCAGGAGGCCGGCCGGACCGAGGTGTTCGTGGTCGGCGTGGACGGGCAGGACTTCGCCCGGGCCGAGATCCGCAAGGAGAACAGCAACTGGGTGGCGACCGTGCGCCAGGACTGGCCGGCGATCGCCGCCAAGGCTCTCGAGGTCATCGAGGCCAACTTCGCCGGCACCGCACCGGCGAGCCAGACCATCGTCGTTCCCGGTGAGCTGATCACCAGGGACAACGCCTGAACCGGGCAGCTGGCTGACCGGGGGGCCGGCGAGGAGCCGGCCCCCCGGGCGCGCACGGACGACGGACGAGGTCGTCACGATCCGAGCCCGTCAGACGGCTACCCTGCGACGGCAGCCTGAGAGGGGGACGGATGAAGGTTCGGGTCGACCAGGACAAGTGTCAGGGGCACAACCGGTGCTACGCGCTGGCGCCGGAGCTGTTCGACGTGGACGACTACGGCAACGCCCACGAGATCGGCGACGGCACCGTGCCCGAGGGCATGGAGGAGAAGGCCCGGCTCGCCATGGCCAACTGCCCGGAGTTCGCCATCACCATCGAGGAGTGACCGTGAGCGCGCCGCACCCTCCGGTGACCGACTGGGCGACGGATTTCGACCACACCGACCCGGTGTGGGTGGCCGACCCCTACCCGATCTGGCGGGACCTCCGGCAGCGGTGCCCGATGGCCCACTCCGACCGCTACGGCGGGGTCTGGTTGCCGACCACCCACGAGCTGGTGAGCGCCATCGCCTACGACACCGAGCACTTCTCGTCGCGGGGAGTGGTGGTGTCGGAGACCAAGCCGCCCCTCGAGGGCCCGGACCTGCTGCCCGGCGGTGGGGCGCCGCCCATCACCAGCGACCCGCCGTTCCATCACGACGCCCGGCGGCTGCTGCTGCCGGCGTTCAGTCCGAAGGCCATCGACCGGTGGGAGCCGTTCACCCGGGAGCTGTGTGCCCGGCTCGCCGGGGAGATCGCCGCCCGCGGTCGGGGGGACGCCGCAGCCGACTTCGCGCAGCACATCCCGGTGTCGGTGATCGCCCGGATGATGGGGTTCCCGCTGGAGGACGCCGACCGCTTCCGTTCCTGGATCCACACGGTGCTCGAGGACGTGGCCAAGACCGAGGACGAGCGCCTCGAGGCGTTCACCGAGATGGAGGCGTACCTCGACGCCCAGATCGCCGCCCACCGGGACGCTGCCGAGCCGCCCGACGACCTCACCACGTACCTGCTGCGGGCCGAGATGGACGGCCGGCCGCTCACCCATGAGCACGTGCGGGGCACGCTGTTGCTGATCCTCATCGCCGGGATCGACACCACCTGGTCGGCGATCGGGGCGTCGCTGTGGCACCTGGCCCAGCATCCTGAGGACCGGCGCCGGTTGGCCGGGGCCGACGACATGGCCATGACCCTGGCCGTGGAGGAGTTCCTGCGGGCCTACGCGCCGGTCACGATGGCCCGGATCGTCGCCGCCGACGTCGAGCTCGGCGGGCGCCAGCTGCGAAGGGGCGACTGGTGCCTGCTGCCGTTTCCGGCGGCCAACCGGGATCCGGCGGTGTTCGAGCGGGCCGACGAGGTGGTGCTGGACCGGGCGGTGAACCGGCACGCCGCCTTTGGGCTGGGCATCCACCGGTGCCTCGGGTCGAACCTGGCCCGGATGGAGCTGCGGGTGGCGCTGGAGGAGTGGATGCGGCGCATCCCCGACTTCGAGCTCACCGACCCGTCCGCGGTGACCTGGTCCAAGGGACAGGTGCGCGGCCCCCGCCGGATCCCGATCCGGGTCGTCGGCGCCGGCGCGTGACCGCCGGCTGCCGGCTCACCGGTGGGGCGGGCGGCGCAGCACCACGATCGACCGACCACCCAACAGGATTGACCCCCCCCCGCGGCGCGGGGAGGTGACCGGGACCCCGGGCCAGCTCCCGGTGTCGAGCACCACGGTCCAGGGCAGCGAGTCGACGACCGCCGGGATGGTGAACGGGAGCGGTTCCGACCAGCCGTTGATGCACACGTACAGGCTGTCGCCGACGATCCGCCCGCCGGTCGCCGTGCGCTCGGTGATCGCGTCACCGTTCAGGAACATGGCGACTGAACGGCTCCAGGTGGCCGCCCAGTCCTCGGGCGTCATCTGTGCGCCGTCGAAGCGGAACCAGGCGATGTCGGGGAGGTGGTCGGCGTCGACCGGACCGCCGGTCAGGAACCGTCGCCGCCGGAGCACCGGTTCGCCGGCCCGGAGCCGCACCAGCGCAATGACGAACGACAGCAGTTCCTGGTCGGCCTCGGCCCACCGGAACCAGGACAGCTCGTTGTCCTGGCAGTAGGCGTTGTTGTTGCCGTGCTGGGTGCGCCCGAGCTCGTCGCCGCCGAGGAGCATGGGGACGCCCTGGCTGAGGAACAGGGTGGCCAGCAGGTTGCGCCGCTGGCGGGACCGGAGCGCCAGCACCTCCGGGTCGTCGGTCGGGCCCTCGACCCCACAGTTCCACGACCGGTTGTCGTCGGTACCGTCGCGGTTGTCCTCGCCGTTGGCCTCGTTGTGTTTCTGGTCGTAGCTGACCAGGTCGGCGAGGGTGAAGCCGTCGTGGGCGGTGACGAAGTTGACGCTGGCGAACGGCTTGCGTCCGTCGTCGGCGTACAGGTCGGACGAGCCGGCCACGCGGGTGGCCAGGTCGGCGACCGACGCCCGGCCCCGCCAGAAGTCGCGCACGGTGTCCCGGTAGAGCCCGTTCCACTCGGCCCACCGCACCGGGAACTGGCCCACCTGGTACCCGCCGTGGCCCACATCCCACGGTTCGGCGATCAGCTTCACCCGGTTGATCACCGGGTCCTGGTGGACCAGGTCGAAGAAGGCGGCGAACCGGTCCACCACGCCGGTCTCCCGAGCGAGCACCGACGCGAGGTCGAAGCGGAACCCGTCCACCCCGAAGTGCTGCACCCAGAACCGCAGTGAATCCATCACCAGTTGGAGGACCATGGGGTTGGTGACGTCGAGGCTGTTCCCGCAGCCACTGAAGTCCTCGTACCGGCCGGGGTCGTCGGGGTGGCGCCGGTAGTAGCCGTTGTCGAGACCCCGGAAGCACAGCGTCGGCCCGTCGGGGCCGCCCTCGCCGGTGTGGTTGTAGACCACGTCGAGGATCACCTCGATGCCCCGCTCGTGGAGGGCCCGTACCAAGCTGCGGAACTCCTCGACCTGCTGGCCGCAGCTCCCTGCGGCCGCGTAGGCGGCGTGGGGAGCGAAGTAGCCGATCGGTTGGTAGCCCCAGGAGTTCCGCATGCCCCGCTCGAGGAGCGCGAGCTCGTGGACGAAGTGCTGCACCGGCAGCAGTTCGACTGCGGTGACCCCGAGATCACCGAGGTGGTCGAGGAACGCCTCGTGGGCCAACCCGGCGTAGGTGCCGCGGAGCGCTGCAGGCACGCCTGGGTGGAGTGCGGTCGCCCCCTTCACGTGCACCTCGTAGATGACGGTGTCGGCCATGGGCCGGGGCGACAGCGGGGCTACGGCAGGAGCGTCGGCCACCACCACCGACCGGGGGACGTACGGAGCGCTGTCGAGCACGCTGGGGCGCTCGGGGTGGTCGACGTCGTAGGCGAACAACGCCGGGTGGAGGGTCACCTCCCCGTCGATGGCCCTGGCGTAGGGGTCGAGCAGGAGCTTGGCCGGGTTCACCCAACGGCCGGCACGCGGTTCGAAGCGGCCGTGGACCCGGAAGCCGTAGCGGGTGCCCGGGCGCAGCCCGGGGAGGTAACCGTGCCAGACATGGCCGTGGCTCTCGGGGAGCGGCACCCGCTGCTCGGTCCCGTCGTCGTCGAACAGGCAGAACTCGACCGCCTCGGCCTGCTCGCTGTACACGGCCACGTTCGCTCCGGACGCGTCGCAGGTCACGCCGAGGGGCAGGGAGTCACCGGGCCAGATCTCCACGGCCCACAGCGTGCCCCACCGTGGGCCACCCCCCGGTGGATGTCTGCGGCGGTTGCCGCTACTGCAGGGCGCGCACCCGTGCCAGCAGCACGTCGAGCGCGGGCTCGTTCATACCCCCGTGGGGCACGATGACATCGGCGTACCGTTTCGTCGGCTCGATGAACTGCAGATGACTCGGCCGGACGGTCGCCTCATACTGGGCGATCACGCTGGCCACCGTCCGGCCCCGC
>FWPV01012895.1_pt1 | contig 12736 bp, 10 predicted proteins | sample 2228371 | NCBI WGS metagenome assembly FWPV01 (sample SAMEA103939776, study PRJEB20133) | metagenome | reverse complement strand
TAATAAGCTAGACAGCATGTTTTACTCAAAAATAGCATCGAGCCTACCGTGATTGAGTCTATACAACAGTAAAACAGGCTGTCCAGCTTGTTAATTTATTCAAAAATATAGTAAATCTTATTCTATACATATATTTAAAACTCACCTTACATCAAAAGTATAATATAAAAAAACAGGCTTGGTAGCCTGTTTTACATGCTAAAATCATAATTAGAATGATTTTTCCATAATCATGGAAATAGTAGATTCTCCTGAAGGAAAGATATTATGCTGGATGGATATTTTAGTATCTCTTTTATTACGATTTATTGCTAAAATACGGGCATCTATTGCACTTACCACATGATTAGCAACAACCAATCCAAGTCCTATTTTAGCCTGTTTATATTTTTTGTTAGCAGACATACGTGTTTTATAAGCCTGTTGTCGCAACTTTGAATTATTCACCAATTCACCAGCAGGTTCATCTTTTGTTGCTTCAGCATCTGACCAGTAAAATTTACCTACTCTCGGGATCGGTTTCCCATTGTTCTCAGTATAAACATAATGCCAGTTATCAGATTGCGTAGCGTGCTCAAAATCTTCTAATGTCCATGTATCAGTAGATTTTACTGGTGAATCTTCTTCAAACCTAATGTTTTTTCTGACAGCGTCAAGGTAACTATCATTAATTTCATCTGCCCTTCGGTGTAAGACGAAATAAGATATCCAGAAAGCGGCTTCAGCAGAAATAAAAACAATACCGCGTTTTGAACCACTATAAAATTCACCGGTTCCAGGGACAATAGCAGATAACAAGAAAGCTTTCTCTGGAGACTTCTTTTGAATGTATAAACTTGATGGGTCGGATCTAACCAGAAAGGAATAATTAGATATATCTTTATCTCTAATTAATGAATTATCATGATCAAGGGTAAGGTAATTCGAGTTATAGCTTAAGCAATCTAAAGCTAATATTGTTATCAGAATTTGTATAATGATAACCAAGACAATCTGCTTTTTCATTAAAGTCCCTTTTTGTTTCGTTATAGAAGAATTTTATATGATGGATTATTAATGAATAGGTTTAAAAGATTAGAACCTGATCATTATAGCAAATTTATCGATATCACCTCCGCCAGGCACATCAGTTCCAGGCACTCTGGCATAATCGATCTGGTAATTAGCATACCTAACACTAAACCCCATAGTAATATGTCTTCCAGGTGTATCCGGCACATTTTTATATCCAACACGAATGCCTAAAGAATTAGCATACCAATATTCCGCTCCTAATCCTTTTTGGCTGTTTTCTGGTCTGAAAGCATGTATTCCGACCCCGGCTCTTTTAGCATCAAACTTTGGATTCTGCTTATCTTCTTCTGTCTTGCTCATTTTATCAATAAACGAAGTATAGTCAGAAACTATCTGAAACCTATGAGCTGGTGTTTCTAAAACTTTTACTGCCAATCCAAATTTTAGGTCGCGAGGCAAAGGTTGGCTCTGATATTCATCTTTCATCTGTATTCCTGTGCCTAGATTCCTTAATGCAACTCCAAGATTTATAGGAACTCCTGGGATAGCATATTGAATACCAGTATCAATTGCGTAAGCTATATCGGATTCCGTCCATAATACTTGGCGTATCAGTTTTAGATTTATTCCTGCGTTAAAGCTATCTGTGATCTTATCAGCATAACACAATGCCCATGCCCAGTTAGTGCCAAGGTCTATTTCACTTATTGCTTCAGGACTATCCTTAGTTAGTAACGTCGTTCCTTGATCCTGAAGTTGAAAAGTTGTGCCAAAGACACCAAGATCTCCTATAGGCATTGCAAATCCCATAAGACCATAATACATACCTTCACTGGCTTCTCCGAACATCGCTGCATAGTTTGTATAAGCAATGGTTGCTTGTCTATCAGTTAAAGGAGCCAATCCACTTGGGTTCCAGAATGCAGATATGACATCTCCAGAAATGGCAGCAAAGCTATCACCCATACCAGCCGCTCTTGTTCCTCCATCTATTGCTAAAAATTGTGCTACGGTTCGACCAGTTCCTGCATAAGCAAATACTGAGCAGATTGTAAAAATTAAAATGATAAAAAATAGAGATACTCGATTCATTAATTAAATTCTCCTTTTACATAAGTATAACAAGCCAGACAGCATGTTTTAAGCCAAAATAGCATATAGCTTACTTGTTGACTAAAACGAAATTAAGACTACAAGGTTTACATTGATATAATTCTATCATATAATTCGTATAAGCTTTTTATAGGATTTTCTCCAAAATCTTGTTTCGTGCCGTTCTGATCAATCAGGATCGCATCGATATCAACGGACTTTGGACCCAATATATCCCATATCGGATCATCACCTACAAATACACATTGTTGAGGAAATGCTTTTAATTTACCTAATGTGTAGTTAAAAATTTGCGGTGCAGGCTTTCTCCAGCCAACATCTCTGCAAAATACAATTTCATTTATATATTTATCAATTTTGAATTTATGTATTTCCTCTCGCCATAATTCGGCAGGGCTTCCCCATGTAGTGTTTGATACTATTGCACTCTTAAAACCTTTCTCGTTTATTTCTGCTAAAACTGGCAATGTATCATCATACAACAACGCACAAGCAAATATAGGTTCCATGAAACATCGACATAAATTCATCATCGATCCATTGTTTATATCGACAAGTTTAAATATACTCTTTAACCTATCTTCTAACGGTCTGACACTATTATCTTTAGCTTCATAATTTTCTTGTTCAACCTTCTCCCAAATATCATCTAATGGTATTTTAGAATATCCATTTGACAATAGATGATCATATACCTTTATTATCGATTGTCTAAGAATATCGGAAAATTCAGATTTTTCAAAGTATCCTATAAGAGTATTGCCAAGATCATATAAAATTGCAGTTTTCATAATCTATTAAAATTGACTTTCAAATTACAAAACATTTTTCACAAAATGCAAGAAAATGTCTTGCAAGGCATAATAATTCGCCACTGTTTATTAGCAATTCTTCCAGCTTCATTGCTTTTTGATCGTTATTCATTAGCCTTTCAGCATCAGTAGTTCCGATATTCTTTATATACTCCTGGAAGCTAGTTATATGCCTTACACCCAATAACTTTCTGATCTTAAGCCCATTTGCATTACATATTTTTTCTATTTCATCTTTAGTATAAAGCCGGACGGGAGGAAGTATATCGTAAGCTTTAACAAAGGCAACTTCAGAACATAGTAGATTCAATGCATCCTCATACCTTTCAGAAATTCCATTAGCAACGACATGCCAGAGCTTATTTTCGAAGCTTATTATCATCTGCCCCCTGTTCTTAAGCACTCTGTATAACTCACCCATTGCCTTATAAGGATCTTTGATATGTGAAAAAACAAATATACAAATAATTATATCAAACTGTTCATCTAAAATCGGAAGATTTTCTATATCACCAACTATTTCTTTAACCTTATCGAGACAGCCTTGTTCTATACTTCGCTCCTTCGCAACAGCAGTAGCATTATAAGATATATCCAGGACAACTGACCTGAACCCTTGTCTGGCAAAATCAATACCGAAGTAGCCTGCACCTCCGCCTGCATCCAGTATACATGAATTCGGTGACTTTTTCAATTGATCATTGATCAGCTTTTTGAAAGTTCTGTGTAGATAAGTATTATCTGGAAAATTTCCAGACCTTGCTAAGTTACTGTAGCAGGATATAATTTCATCTTTCGTTAATTCTAATTTATCCTGCATCTATAATAGCCCTAGTTCCTTCAACATTCCATCGGTTATAGATACCATTTTATTAATAATATCTTGAGTTACTTTTTGCCCAAACTCTTTAAAGTCATCACAGCGTGGGTCCTCACCGTATACACCGATTGGTTTTATATTCTTATCGTTTCCAAGAACGCTTACATCTACTAATTCAGGTCGGAGTGTATACATGATTGAAGTTTCCCATTTTCCTGCATGGTCTCCTCCATTGGGATAAATGTCTCTAACAGCGTCTGCTTCGGTTCCTGCGTAAATTCTCATATTTTGATTGGATTCTAGAAATTTTTGAGCAGCTTTTAGGGCACGGTCTTTAAGCGGGTAATGACCACAAAGAACAAATATCACCTTGAATCCCAGGCTTTTTAGTTGATAGAAAATATGAACTAATAGATTTTCATAAAATTCATTTTCTTGCTCGGGAGTTACACCACCCATGTAATCATCAGCAAAGTTTTCTATTGGTAGTTGCATTTTTTCTGTTACTTTTCCATCAACATTATAGTTATATTCAAGGAGTCCACTTTTTCTGCTTTCTCCCCAGAACAAAGGTGGCATCACAAGCCCTCCGCCTTTTTGTGCTGCCCGAATACAAAGCTCATGAGCTTTTACTGTATCAAGCCCAAGAGGATTATGTTCTCCATGCCATTCTATTCCACCTATGGGGAGATAGGCAATCGGCTTCTTAGTCCTTGCAGATACAACCTCTTTTGGCATCATTTCTTCATATCTAACTTTTATCATATTTTGTCTCCTATACAATTAAATAAGATAGGTTCACAGTATGTTTTCTTATACTATTTAAAAAAATAATTATTCATTATTATCATTTATCATAAAATTCCTCTAAATCTCCCTTTGGAAAGAAGTAAAATTCCTCGTATTTGGATAAAATAACAAGTGTGATAGCTTATTACATCAAAATAGCATTCCAACTACTTGTTTTCTGTTTTTTGTTCTATGAGAAGCCCAAGTCGCCATGGAATTTCACCGTAAGACTTTCCTTCTCTTTCTTTGTCTCTAACACCCTGAAACAAAAATTGCAAATTTGCTGGATCAACTTCAAGGGACTCGTCATATCCTGCTCTAAGTAATTCACCATGGCTGATGCAATCAGTCCAGCTCGGTTCGATATGTTGTGTATTTACCATGCTAGCAAAAGTTTTTTCTTTTGTATCAGCCAAAGGTATCCATTTGCCATCGAGTCTGTTTGCTATATATGCTTTATAATAGCGCCAACCATATCCGTCTTGTGCCTCAACTAATGTTATGTATTTATCCAGCCCCTTGAGTTTATATGTATGACTTGCTTCAAATATATCACCAGAGATTGCTAAAGATGGCTCTGACCAGCCAGCTGGAAACTTATCAATACTTGTTTCTTCACGCCACATTCTCCCATCAAGGGTAGTAAAGAATAAATGTGCTTTTTTTTCATCACAGATAATCCAGAAATCTAATCCAGTCTTACCATCCGCCTGTTTTGCCCCTAATGGAGTAAGTGGTGTCCATGAGTTTGGATCAGTAATATCTGTGGTTGTTGAATATGCCGGTTGATATTCAGGCTGCCATGATTTGTCACTAGCCTGGCATATGAGATACCATTTTTTATGCGGGGTAAAATAGAATACCTGTGGTGCGCAACAATACCCGTTATGCATTTTGAGTATATGCCGTTCAGAGAAGTTAGCAAAATTCCAATCAGTAAATGACATATACTCAATCTGATGTGTGCGCTTCTGGCTACGTATTGTGCAGAAAAGATGCCATCGTCCTTCATAAAATACTATTGATGGATCTTTGACTGAATAACACAGATCATCTTTCCTTTCAACCGGTTCTATTAAAGGCTGGCTGACAATCCAATGAAAATTCTTAGTTAATAACTCAGCAGATAACTCACTTTCCTGATTTGATTGCGGCATATCTTCTGATGTGAAGCTAAAAGCCATAAATGTAGTTAATAAAACTGTCATGAATTCATTATATAACATCAATTTTTACCTTAATTACAAATTTGCTAATACTTTATCAAACCTTTCTATAACAACATCAACATCATTGGCATCTACTATTATCGGAGGTTTTGTTATAATGGTTGATTCACCCTCTTTATATGTTTGTAACCTTACGAAAATTCCATTTTGGATACATTTTTCATAAAATCTTTTTGCCATTTCTTCACTGGCAATGCTTATACCTGCCAGGTGGCGATGTCCCGTAATTTCGAGAATTTTTTTTGGATATTTTTTCCAGAGTCTTTGCAATTCATTGAAATAATAATTTCCCATTGATTCAATATGTTGTGAGTTATTCTCCACAAATTTCAGCACAACAAGCCCAACAAGCGCTGCCATATCAGCATTACCGTTTGTGCTTATAGAACTATATTGACTCTGGTTATCCAAAAAACCCTTACTTATGGAATATGCTAACGGTGAATAACCATTGGTAAGCCCTTTTCCGATGGCAAGAACATCAGCAATACCATTATATTCATTTGACATAAATATTTTTGGGCTCCACATGCTTGTCTGGATTTCATCCAAAAAAAGTATCGCATCATGTTCAACGCATAATTCTTTAGCATTATATATATATTCAGGATTTAAGTATATAGCCCTATTATTCATCAATATAGGTTCCATTATAACAGCAGCAACTTTTTCTTTACTACTATTTTTGTATTTATAAAAAATATCTTTTAGATTACCAATATCATTTGGTTTTGCATACTCTACTATTATGTTTGTAAATAACCACTCCCACATTCCGCGCAAACGCTGTTCTAAGAAATCTGTGCCATGATAATTCCCTTCCTGCATTATAAATACAGGAATTTTCTCACTATAAAGCTCAAGAAATCTGTAAAGTATGCTTTTCAACGCAGTATTTGCAGCAACTGTGCCGGTATCGACGCTTGTTACCCTGTTGAGCTTATCTTCATCTTTAATAACTTTTTCATAATCATTTTTCTCACAGATATTTGCACATTTTACAAGCTGTTTAGCAAGAAGCTTAACAGCCATGCCCGGAGTATTATTATGCGTATCATCAACAATGCCAATATTCCTTGCAGATGTAATAACTGAGTCTATTAACGGGTTGTGATAACCAAGCGGAAGTTGATAATGTCCTCCGGTCCAATCAATTTGTAAAACTTTTCCTTCCGTTATCTTAAATATTCCGTATCCTGTTAAGATGTCTTCATTTATAGGTTTTTGATAGCTCTTTACAAAGGTGTATTTATCTGCTTGCTGGAAATCTGGTATATTATCCAACTTTTGACCTATCATTTTTCTTAAAACTTCAATGGGGTTTTCTCTCAAGAAATCATAACCTGCTTTTACTGCGGAAACGTATTTATTTCCCAAAAAATCTTCTAAATAAAGTTGTGGGTCAACAAATATACTGCTCGGTTTCATAATAGACATATTTACATTTCCTCCTTCTATTTTTACTATTGTCATTATAAATCAGAAAAGGATACAATACAAGTATTATGTTTGACTGATCACAATAATCCGATTAAGATTGAAAGGAGATATAGTGATGGAAATAAGTCTGCTATTAATAATTTTAAGTAGTTTTACTAATTCTGATATGAAAGTAGTAAACCCTAAAGAAACCGATGAAATATTTGCTAATCCTAATATGGGATGGCAGACATTTCATCGCTTTGCTGATGAAGATACCGCTTTCCCGAGTTCTTCAGCTTATTTTCGGTTTTATTGGAGTGAAATAGAACCCGTTGAGGGGCAAATAGACTTTGCAAAAATTGATCAAATCCTTGAGAAAGCAAGGAATGCCGGTCAAAAATTAGCATTCCGTATAATGTGCGCCGGGACTGATAGAAATTATATGCATGTTCCACAATGGCTAAAGGATAAAGGTTGTCCGGGATTTGAGTTTAAATATCAAAATGAAGGTCCGACACATTGGGTGCCAGATTTGGATCATCCGATCTTTCAGAACGCACATTTTCGCTTGATCAGAGAACTTGGTAAAAGATATGATGGACATCCTGATATTGACTTATTAGATATTGGCTCTGTTGGTCTTTGGGGTGAGTGGCACATGAGTGGAACTGGGGTAGAAATGCCAAGTATTGAAACTCGCCTTAGCATAATTGATGAGTGGTGCAAAGCGTTTCCGAAAACTCTAAAAGTTATGTTAATCGGAGATGAAAATGGTATGATACATGCTACCCAAAAGGGCTGTGGTTGGCGCGCTGATTGTCTTGGTGATATGGGTGGATTCTCGAAGACCTGGAATCACATGGATTGTTTTTATCCTCAACAGATTGTAAAGACTAACTCTCAGGATGTTTGGAAATCTGCTCCTGTTGCCTTTGAGAGCTGTTGGGATATGAGAAAATGGAAGCAAGAAGGATGGGATATTCGCTACATATATGATTATGCACTTGGCTATCATGTTAGTTATATGAATAATAAATCGGCACCGATTCCAGAGGGAACCGAACAGGAAGTTGAAAGATTTTTGAAAAAAATCGGTTATCGCCTTGTTTTAAGGCAATTACAACATAACAAAACTGCAAAAGCAGGCTCACCTATCCAAATTTTTATGTTATGGGAAAATGTTGGTGTCGCACCACCTTATAATGATCATAAATTGGCTTTTCGTTTTGCCAACCAGGATGGAGCCTACACAATCATTGATGATACTTCAATTAAGGGCTGGTTGCCTGGCAAAATTGAGATAGATAAACAAATTAACCTTCCTGAAAATATAAAACCGGGAAGTTACAATCTCTCGATTGGTATAGTGGATGTTGTTACAAGTAAGCCATCCATACGTTTAGCCATAGAAGGACGAGATACTGACGGGTGGTATTCCATCAGCAATATTGAAATCATAAAGTAAACGAAAAACCTTTCTGCTTGATATTATATATACCAGGCATAAAGTTTTCGTCCACAAATTCTAAGCAACAAATTTAAACAGAGCATAATAAAGATGAAACACAGAGGCACAGAGACACGGAGATATTTAATTATATTTTTAATCACGAATATCACGAATAAGACGAATTACACGAATAATTATTTTTTTATTTGCCTGCCTGAATTATTAACCACGAATAGCGCGAGAGGCGTTTCATTACGAAAAAGTTACATATCGCATAATCGTTAAAAAATTCGTCCTGTTCGTGTAATTCGTGATATTTTATTCGTCTAATTCGTGATTATTTCAGTTTTGTTCTTCTTGACTAATTTTCTCTCCGTGCCTTTGTGTCTTTGTGTAAAGAAAAATTCAAATTTGCTTGACTATTTACATAATTAGTGTTAGTATTTTAATAAAGATTCGTTTATTTTGCTTAAATAGTTTTCTTTCAATTCAAAATGCTCTGGTTCATGCAAATGGGGCGAACATCGTTTGTCTCAATATTATCAAAATCAAGTATTAGGACAAAGGACAATGGAAAATAGAATTTTGGGATGTTTGGATTGCAATAAGCTATTTTGTCAAACAAACTACGATTCCTATCCAGCTTATGAATTTGATGCCGAGAGTAAATCGTTCAAAGAGAAAGAAATGGATGACGAGAAAAGCTTCAGGAAGGATCATGAATCCCACAGGATAATAGAACTACATGAAATTAAGGACTCCCTGTGCAGTCATTATCCTTATTGGGAACCTATAAGGGAAGATTATATGCTGTTTACTGATGGCAAGAAAAATTATACAGTAAGGAGATGGAGAAAAGATATAAATGAACCTTTAAAATACGAGATAGTCAATTGTATGATAGAATTCTCCAAGCCAACCCTACAAGCACAAAGCGAAGATTTAAGAAGACAGATGCTAGCAGATATTAAGCGATTAAAACTAGATAGGAATAAAATAGAAGAATTTGTAGAACATTATGAAGACTTTATATCCAATATTAGCCTGAATGATGTGTTTGAATGTGGCTTTTCTAGCAATGATCCCATGGTTACATACGCATCACTAAAAGATGAAATTATGGAATCATTTTTACAAACATGCAGTTCTTACTTTTCAGACGATAGAATAGATATTCTGCGAAAGTATATAAGGGAAAATTCAGAATACGATGATGTGATGAATATAATAATTAAACGACACTTTCAATTGATTGATAATAACACTTTTAATAACCAAAGTTCATCACCAATAATGAATTCTATGAATTAATACTCAGGAATGTTTTTATGTCAACAAAGAGCATCTTAATTAATTTCAATGGTTATCCTTCTACTCTGGATTCTCTTACACCTGATAATGGCTTGGCAAGCCTCGCAGGTAGCCTAATTAATAATGGACATCAAACATTAATAATGGATTTCAGCAATGTGAGCATCATCAGAAGATTAGTTCCTGATGATATAAGCCAGAAGCTCAGTGAAGTCTATGAAGATATAATTTCTGAAACACGTTCTAAAGGACAGTTAAGTAAGCCTGTTATAAATCAACTTTTATTATTAGATAAAGAATTGGAAAAACACAAAGAGGCACAATTAATAGAAATAGCTGATGAGATAGTAGAAAAAGCAAAATGTATTTCCGCTGACTTTATAGGCTTTAAATTATGGACTGGTGAAGGTTTTGAAGGTTCAGTTAAGATAGCATCAAGAATTAAAGAAAAGCTAAAAGGCATAAAAATCTTCGCTGGTGGACCGCATGTTGACTGGTTCATGGGAAATATCTTTGACTATACAGATGTTTTTGATATTTTAGCCTATGGAGAAGGTGAAGAGACAATATTATCATTAGCCAATTATGTAGATGGAAAGATTAATTTATCTGATATTCCCAACATAATATATAAGAAGAATGGTATAATTAGAGTTTCTGATCTAAAAAGAATTAATAATTTAAATTTGCTTCCTGAACCTATTTACGATAATAATGTTTATCCAGCAATGTCAGGTGATGAAAAGATAAAATTCATAATGATTGATGAAAGTAGAGGGTGTCCAAATAAATGCTATTTTTGCATACATCCTCGTAAAAGCGGTTCAAGGTGGAGGAAAAGGGATCCAATAAAAGTGGTAGAACTCATGAAAAAGCTTAAAAAAACTCTTGGTGTCCCCGTTTTCAGGTTATCTGGATCAAATACACCGGCGGAATTAAAAAAGGAAATAGCAAGCGAGATCATAAAGCAAAATCTCAATTTAGGTTATTCTGCTTTCGGTCACGCACGAGAAAGCAAGAAAGAGGACTATTATTTATTAAAACAATCCGGATGTATAGCTTTAGCTTTTGGTGTTGAGTCCGGAAGTCAACAGATACTGGATTGTGACATAAACAAGAAAGTAAAAGTTGATCAGATAGTTTCAGCACTTACAGAATGTAAGAACGCAGGAATACTTGTAGTCGCAAGTATAATCGTACCGAATCCACATGATACCCCTGAAACACTTAAAGAGACTCTAGAGTTACTAATAAAAACTAAACCGGATTCTGTTACTCTACAATTACCTGGTCTTATACCAAACACATATTGGTATGAGAATCGGGAGAAATTCGGTTTTGAGCTAGAAGAAGATTATATTTTTAGAACAATGACATATAGGATTAAACTACTTTTACCGCCTGTATTGTGGGATCCATTGCCTTATAAGATCAATAAAAGAGCAAATCAGGAATCAGTGATGTTAGCACAAAAATTATCATTAGAATTAGAAAAAAATGGGATATTAACCGGCATAGGGGATTTTTTGTTACTAATCGGGAGGTATTTAGACATACCAATAAAAGAACTTCGTGACAAGAACAGAAGAATATTTTTTACAGGTGATTATTATGAAATACAGAATATGGCAAGGCTGTTCAATCGAGAAGTTGAAAATATAGCAGCTAAAAAGGGGTAGCTGGAGGAGAGTTTTGAGACGGAGGGTTGTCGTAACCGGTATCGGTGTAGTAGCACCCAATGCCATAGGAAAGGAAGTTTTCTGGAAAGCATTAGCAGAAGGTAAGTCAGGGATAAAGAGAATAACAAGATTTGATGTTAGCTCGTATCCAACTCAAATAGCCGGAGAGATACAGGATTTTGATCCTTATGATTATATGCCTCCAAGGGATATAAAGAGAACTTCCTTAGCAAGTCAATTTGCCTTTGCAGCTACAGAAATGGCTATAGCCGATTCCCAATTACAAATAGAAGAAGATAATAATATAGGCACAATAATTGGTGTAAGTTCAAGTGCGGCTGATATAATAGAAGCTCAACATGGCGCATTTATGCTTAAAGGCTTATCAAGGTTGAGCCCTTTTGGTGTCACTTCTATCCTTCCAAGTGCACCTGCAAACTATATATCAGCATTTTGGGGGCTTAAGGGAACAGTAATAACGATTGCCAATAGTTGCGCCGCTGGTATGGACGCAATAGGTTATGCTTATAGAAGCATAGCCAATGGAACAGATGATATACTTATTGCAGGTGGAGTAGAATCACAGTTAACACCTTTTGGACTTGCTATGCTTTCTGCTCCAAGAATTATGTCAACGAGAAACGATGAACCAGAAAAAGCAAGCAGACCATTTGATAAAATGCGTGACGGCGGCATTCTCTCTGAAGGTGCCGGTATTTTGATACTTGAGGAATTACAGCATGCTTTTAATAGAAAATGTCATATCTATGCAGAGATATTAGGTTATGGAAGTAGATGTGACGGCAAAGGAAACTATGAAATAGGTGAATCACAAACTGGTATCGAACGAGCCATACGATTAGCATTACAGCAGTCAAATTTAGAACCAACTGAGTTAGATTATATATGTGCGCATGCACCTTCAGACGATTTTGATAGAATAGAAACAAAAGCCATTAAAGCAGTGTTAGGTGAACATGCTTATGAAATTCCTGTTAGCTCAATTAAATCAATGATAGGCAATCCACTTTCTGCAGCAGGACCATTACAATTGATTGCTTCGATTATGGTGCTGGAAAGGAACATTATTCCTCCTA
>FWPV01012894.1_pt1 | contig 12739 bp, 10 predicted proteins | sample 2228371 | NCBI WGS metagenome assembly FWPV01 (sample SAMEA103939776, study PRJEB20133) | metagenome | reverse complement strand
CATGATACCTTATTTTATTACCCTAATTCTAATGGCTATTCCTCTCATGTGGCTTGAATGGACACAGGGTCGTTTTGGTGGTATGAGAGGGCATGGTACAACTCCAGGCATGTTCCAGGCTATGTGGAGAAACCCAATAGCAAAATATCTCGGGGTACTTGGTATATTTATCCCAACTATTATCGTCATATACTATAGTTACATCGGTAGCTGGACACTGGGATTCGGAATTTATAGCCTTCTTAACGAACTCCCTAAGGTAGATCAGTCTATTCTGCATCACGGATTAACAACACCTCAGATTGCAGAAACAATCCTTCGGCCATTTGAAGAATTCAGAATTTCTTACACCGGAAAAATCTCTGGTGAATTTTTACAGATACAATTTTTCACCTATTTTATATTTATTGCTGTTTTATTACTCAGCATCTGGCTGCTCATCAGGGGTGTATCAAAAGGCATAGAAATGCTCGCCAAAATTGCTATGCCCATGCTTTTCTTTATAGCGGTTCTACTTGTAGTACGTGTTTTTACCCTTGGTCATCCTGTATCAGGAGAATATGGCCCAATGGACGGTTTTTCTTTTCTGTGGGAACCTAAATGGTTTATAGAAAAAAACGGCAGTCAGGTATTCATACTGTTAGATCCGCAGATCTGGTTAGAGGCTGCAGGACAGGTCTTCTTTACATTGAGTTTAGGATTCGGGGCAATTCAATGTTATGCATCATATATTAGTAAGAATGAAGATGTAGTTCTAACAGGATTAGCAACCACATCAGCAAATGAATTTGCAGAAGTAATTCTTGGTGGCTCCCTTGCCATCCCGGCAGCCGCAGCCTTTTTTGGTGTTACTTCAGCTCAGATAATTGCTTCACAGGGTTCTTTCTATCTTGGGTTTACATCAATCCCTGCTATTTTCGGTTTTCTTCCGGCAGGAAATATTTTAGGCGCACTCTGGTTTATACTCTTATTTTTAGCCGCATTAACTTCTATAGTTGCAATGGCGCAACCAATGATGGCTTTCCTTGAAGACGAGATAAAACTGACACGTCATCAGGCAGCTATTCTTTTAGGTATCTTCTGGTTTCTAAGCAGTCATATTCCGATATTTCTCCGTGGAGGTTGGCAGGTAATGGATTTCTGGGCTGGAACTTTTGGACCTCCACTTCTGGCATTTATTGAGGTCATATTGATGATGTGGTTCTTTGGCGCAGATAAAACATGGAAAGAACTACATCGCGGAGCAGTTATGAAAGTTCCACGCTTTTTTTATTATACTGCAAAATATATCACCCCGATCTTTTTAGGAATTATCTTTTCAACATGGATTTATCAGAATATTGCCTCCCATTTCTTTAAAGGACATAGTACGCATATAGCCCTGGAAGGAATTGAAATGGGATGGGCAGTCTGGTTCACACGTCTTTTCCTGATTTCAATCTTTATCGCTATGTGTTTTATCATCTTTCTTGTATGGAGAAAGCGAGAGATGGTAGAATGAATTGGCAGGGATGGATTTTTATATGTCTTGCATGGGGATTTATAAGCATTATTTTTTTCTATTCATTCTATCGCATATTATTCGATGAAAGGGTTCTGTCAAAAAAGGGGAAAAATCAACCGGATAATAAGAGGGTACATCGTAAATCTAAGGTTCACAAAAAAAATGAAAATGGAACTTCACAATTTACCATTTAATTAAATAAATTGAAACAAAAAATAATTTATATAAGATTGATTAAAATTTCATATGGACATTCTAAAAATTATTAAAGAAAGAAGAAGTATCAGAGATTTTCATAGAAAGCAGATACCGAAAGATATAATTCAGAAACTAATAGAAGCTTTAATCTGGGCTCCAAGCGCAGGAAATCTGCAAGCAAGAAAATTTTATTTTGTAAAAAATGAGAATATTAAAAAGAAGATAGCTGTGGCTGCTTTGAACCAGAACTTCATAGCAGATGCTCCGCTTGTTGTCATCGGATGCACTGACAGTCGCATTTCTTTTCGCTATGGTGAACGTGGGATTTACTTATATTCGATTCAAGATGTCGCATGCAGTATCATGAACATGATGCTCGTTGCTCATGCAAATGGACTTGGCTCTACATGGGTCGGTGCATTCCGTGAAGATGAGGTGAGCAAAATTCTTAAGATACCCAACAACCTGAGACCAGTTGCTATTGTGCCTGTTGGATATCCTTCAAAGATTCCCATTCCTCCTCCAAGGGTATCAAAACATGAAGCAGTTGAGGTAATAGAATGAAGATAGCTGTAAATACAGGCGGTGGCGATGCCCCAGGATTAAATGCAGTTATAAGGGGGATAGTACTTACTGCCCATAAAAAAGGATGGGAAGTCTATGGAATAAAATATGGTTATCAAGGGCTTTTAGATACTAAACAGATTATACGACTAACACCTGAGTCTGTTTGGGATATTACTAACATTGGCGGTACAATCTTGGGTACAGCAAGCAAAGGAGATCCATTCCAATATCCGGTAAGAACAGCTGACAGCAATTTAGTTGAAACTGACATTTCTGATACCATCTTAAGAAATTTCAAGGCACTTGGGTTCGATGCACTGATTGCGATTGGTGGAGATGGAAGTCTCCGCATAGCTAACAGGTTTTTACAAAAAGGCATGCCTATAATAGGAGTCCCTAAAACGATCGATAATGACATAAGCTCTACAGATGTAACATTTGGGTTCGATACCGCTGTTAATACTGCCACCGAGGCTATTGATAAACTACACACTACAGCGAAATCTCATGACAGAGTAATGGTAGTAGAGGTAATGGGTAGATTTGTTGGTTGGATTGCACTTCATTCTGGAATAGCAGGTTCAGCCGATGTGATATTAATTCCCGAAATCCCCTTTGATATAGAAAAAGTCTGTAATAAAATAAGACAGCTTGCTTTAATCGGTCAAGATTATGCGATTGTCGTTGTTGCTGAGGGAGCAAAACCCATAGGTGGTGAAATAACTATTGTAGAAGAAATACAGCCAGGGGCAGCTATTAGGCTTGGCGGGATAGGTAAGAAGGTGTCAGAAGAAATAAAGAAGAAAACAGGGAAAGAGACAAGAGATATAGTTCTTGGTCATTTACAGAGAGGTGGAGCTCCTACAACCTTCGACAGACTTCTTTCCCTTAGATTTGGGGCAGCAGCTGTTAGGCTCGTAGAAGCAGGCAGATTTGGTAATATGGTTGCACTTCAATCAACGAAAATTATAGATGTGCCGATTGAAGAGGCAATTGGTAAGATGAAGTCAGTACCTCTGGATTCTGATGTTATGCAGACAGCACGTTCACTCGGGATAAGCTTCGGAGATTAGAGTTTCTGAAGTTCATTTATCTTCTCCCTCATATCCAGTGGCAAGGCACTTGTAAATTCTATATATCTATCTGTTACCGGATGCACAAATCCCAAGAGTTCTGCATGAAGCATCTGCCTCGGGAATAAAATCTTTTTTTTTGCGTTAACCTTCAGCACAACTTTTTTACCATATATTTTATCACCAAGCACAGGATGTCCTATTGATGCAAAGTGGACTCTTATCTGATGCGTACGTCCTGTGCCGAGTCTTGCTTCAATTAATGTTGCTATTCCAAATCTTTTAATAACACTCCAGTGTGTAACCGCTTCCTTGCCTCTCTTTACTCGAGTCGACATCCTCTTCCTGTCAGATACCGAACGACCTATCAAAGATTTAATCTCATCCCTCTCCCCTTTAAGATCTCCATAAATCAATGCAAGATATTTTCTGTTAATTTTCCTCTGCCTGAACTGTTCAGCAAGACTGTAATATGCTTTATCATTAAGGGCTATAACCATTACTCCAGAAGTGTCTTTATCAAGCCTGTGCACAACTCCTGGCCTTAAAGGGGCACCCACCATTGCAAGTTTCCTGCAATGATATGCAAGAGCATTCATCAGCGTGCTGTGGTTGTGTCCTGCAGCAGGATATACAACCATTCCAGCAGGCTTATTAATTACAATCAGATGATCGTCTTCATACAAAACATCAAGCGTTATTGGCTCAGGGATAAGTTCTTCGGTTTTTTCCTGAGGTGTAGTGATTGTAATAATGTCTCCACACTTGGTTTTATAACTTTGGCTTGTTGGGCGATTATTCGCAAGGATATTACCAATCTCTATTAGCTTTTGTATCTGTGAGCGCGTAATACCTGTTTTTTTTGCGAGAAAGGTATCAATCCGCTCGCCGCTCTCTGATAACTCAACAATTATATTCTTAAAGTTCATAAATTACTTTCTTTAAAAATATCTCTTATCTATATGTACAAAATGATTATTCCAATTATTGTAAATAACGCAATTGAATGATGCCTCGATGAAAATCGGGTTGTACCTTTAATTGATGTTTATATGAATATTTTTATTTTTCACCATCTTAGACGTTCACTCTATTATCCTAATATCTTAATCTCCACCTGAGAGCATATTGCATAGACCATATTCATTTCCCATTCTGTCAAACCTGCCCTGCCAATCAGATGTTTAAGGTTTCTCATTATCCTTCTTTCAAGATCACTGTTGCCTCTTGGAATATAATCAAGTAGTTTCAAGATAGAATTAATCCTCTCATATAAAGCTTTAAGTCTTTCAAGTGTAACCATTTCAGGTAATTCTTTCGTATATGTCTTCTGAGCAAGTTCATATGCAACAAGAAGGACACTCTGTGCAAGGTTGATTGAAGGAGCATCAGGGTCAGAAGGGATTGTTATCAAAAAACCGCATTCTTCAATTTCCTGATTGGTTAAACCATTGCGCTCCCTGCCAAATAAAATTGCAACTTTATTCTTTTTTGCAGTACTAATAATTTTCTTTACACTATTTTTTAGAGGAATAATTAACCCTCGCCTTTTACCCATTCTTCTCGTTGTACCTACTATTAAGCTTTTTTCTTTTATTGCCTCATCAAATGTTTTATATACAATAGCTTTTTTTAACATGTCATATGCCTGACAAGACATCCATTTTGCTTCTTTTGTATAAAAGTGAATTGGATTGACAAGCTCAAGGTTTGAAAATCCCATATTTTTCAGTGCTCTTGCAGAAGCACCAATATTTCCGGGCTCCTGAGGTTCAACCAGAATGAATGAAATATTATCTTTCCAATTTTTCATTAAAATACTCCTTCGAACTCTAAAATTATACCAAAGGAAATGGTGTATACAGCAAGCTCCATATTACCTATATTTGTATGATGGTTTCTTATTTCTGATATCTTCCCCCCTTTACAATACTATACCATCTGCGGTAATTTATACACATTTTAATTCTATATCTATCCTCACATTCAAAGGAGATTTTATGGATAAATTTTTTATCAGCAAGGATGATGCTGCAATAGTTATTATTGATATTCAGGAAAGATTGGCTGCTGTTATGAAAGTAAAAGATAACGTTATACAAAACTGTCTTCATATTATAGAACTTGCAAAAACATATGATATTCCAATTGTCCTCACAGAACAGTATCCAAAGGGACTCGGGCAGACTGTAGAAGAAATTCAGAAAGCAATGCCAGAATATAAACCAATAGAAAAAATGACATTCAGTTGCTGTGAAGAGCTGTCATTTCTAAATGAAATAAAGAAACTCAATAGAAGAACAATAATACTTACAGGAATGGAAACACATGTTTGCGTATTACAGACTTGCATATCTCTCCTGAAAAACGGTTATAATGTGCACGTTGTAAAAGATGCGGTCAGTTCAAGAACAAAAGAGAATTGGAAAACAGGCCTTGAATTTATGCGGGATGCCGGTGCTGTTATAACATGCACTGAAATTGTTCTGTTTCAGGTTTTGAAAATAGCTGGCACTGAAGAATTCAAAGCAATATCAAGAAGGATTAAATAATCTCGCTCTTAAAGGCATTTTTGAAAATTATTTTTAAATTTATGTTTTCATAAAATCTTCATATTTCCTTCGATATTTCTTCATATTTTTTCATTAAAGTAACAAAAATAAATATTTTTAAGATTATTCACAAATCTTATATATCAGAAAGGAAGAAAAATGGCAAAAAAAACTAAATATCTCAGAATTCTAACCCTTTTTGTAATACTTGGCCTTTTTACAGTGCTAAGTATATATTCTTACTCCGCTTTTAATTCTCAAGTACATGCGAAAGAGACTGAAACACCCTCTGAAACATTTGATATCCTCTCAAAAACAAACGAGGCAATAACTGCAATTGCTGCTAAGGTAAAGCCTTCTGTTGTAAACATATCATCAACAAAAACGTTCAGAAGCATAGAAAGCAATCCACTATTCCCAAATGACTCTTTATTCAGAAAATTTTTTAATGATAATTTCAGATTCTTCGACATTCCGAGAGAATTCAAACAGTCATCGCTCGGTTCAGGAGTCATTGTTGATAGAAGAGGATATATTCTTACAAACAATCATGTAATCAAAGACGCTGAAGAAATAAAGATAAAATTATTTGATAAAAGGGAATTTACAGGTAAGGTTATCGGGACAGATCCTCAAACAGATCTTGCAGTTATTAAAATTGAAGCTACTGATTTGCCGATAATAAAGTTTGGCAATTCCGATAACCTCAAAGTTGGAGAAACTGTTCTTGCAATAGGGAATCCATTCGGGCTTAACGAAACAGTCACATCAGGAATTATCAGTGCAATAGGAAGAGCAAATGTAGGGGTCGCAGATTATGAAGATTTTATTCAGACCGACGCCCCTATTAATCCTGGGAACTCAGGCGGTGCCCTGGTTAATGTTAAAGGGGAACTTATTGGAATCAACACAGCGATTTTCAGCACAACAGGAGGTTATCAGGGGATAGGATTTGCAATTCCAAGCAATATGGCTAAAGCAGTTATGCAAGACCTGATAGAAAAAGGAAAAGTTGTACGAGGATGGCTCGGAGTTACTATACAAATGTTGACTCCTGATTTAGCTAAAAAATTCAGCCTTAAAAATGAAAAAGGTGTTCTTGTAAGTGATGTCATTGAAAACAGTCCAGCAAAGCAAGCAGGGATAAAAAGAGGAGATGTAATTATCGCGTTCAATGATAAAAAAGTCGATGATGTAACACATCTCAAAACCCTTGTGGCAAATACTCAGCCCGACAAGGAAGTAGATGTTGAGATCATTAGAGACGGAAATAGAAAAACACTAAAAGTAACAATTTCTATACTTCCATCAGAAATGACATCACTAAAAGAATCTTTTGATAATTTACTAAACAAGGTCTCTGTTCAGGAACTATCTCCTCAGTTAAAAACACGTCTCGGTATACCGGAAAGGGTTAACGGAGTAATAATAACTGATATAGGAGATGATAGCCCAGCAAAAGGTCATTTACAAAGAGGCGATGTAATAGTTGAAATAAACAAAATTCCAATAAATAATTTAGATGATTATGAATCAGTTGTATCAAAGATTCAAGCTCATGAGGAAATCCTTATTCTTATATTCAGGCAAAATCGTCATACTTTTGTAATACTATCGAAAAGATAAAGAGCTTAATAGTTTTTGATTTTTCAAAAATGAGATAAAGCTAAATCGAAAGGCGGTGTAAAAATTTGAAAACAAGAAGATGTTCACAATGTAATAATACAACTCACCAAGAAGATGGTATATGCGTGATTTGTAAGATAGGTATATCACAAATTTATAGCGACTTGATCGAGCTTCTAAAAAAAGATAAACATTTCAATTTTCGTAGATTAAAAATTGTAAAAATGGGTTAAGGAATATCTCTTATTACTATAATTAGGTTAAAAAAGACCTTTGATTGCCTCTCTGGCAAAATTCAAAAGATATGATGGGAAAATTCCTATAAATAGTACCGCTACGGTTGTTATACCGATAACAACTGTAGTTCCAGGTGATTTTGTGAGGATGACTTCAATCTTCGGCTCACGCATATACATGAACATGACTATTCTTAAATAAAAAAATGCAGAGATTGCACTAAAGATGACTGCGATAACAACAAGCCATGTATAGCCAGCATTAATGGCAGCAAGGAAGACATAGAGCTTACCTATAAACCCAGCAGTTGGTGGTATGCCAGTCAGAGAAAACATGAATATTAGCATAAGGGCTGCTGCTAATGGGTGATGTTTTGCCAGCCCTTCATAATCATAAATATTTTCACCTCTGAACCCTTCACTCCGCAGCATGATGATTATTGCAAATGCACCGATATTCATAAAAGCATAAATCATCAAATAGTTCATCATGCTTACAATTCCTTCATTGTTTGCCGATATAATACCAAGCAATGCATATCCTGCATGGGCAATCGAAGAATATGCAAGCATCCTTTTAATATTTGTTTGTGAAAGAGCAACAATGTTACCTATACCCATTGTAAGAATTGATAGAACAATAAGCACAGTTGTCCAGTCCAATTTAACCGATGTAAAAGCTATCATAAAGACTCTACCAAGAACAGCAAAACCTGCAGCCTTTGGACCGACCGACATAAATGCAGTTATAGAAGTTGGCGCTCCTTCATATACATCTGGTGCCCACATGTGGAAAGGTGCAGCAGCTATTTTAAAGCCAAATGCTACGGTAAGTAATAGCATAGACAATAGTAGAGCAGAGTTATCACTCAGACCCTTATTATCAATAAAAGCAGCTATTGCATTAATATCAGTCGTTCCTGTCAATCCGTAAATGATTGAAATTCCATACAACAGAAAGGCTGAAGAAAATGCACCAAGAAGGAAATACTTCAATGCTGCTTCACTTGAACGTGCGTCGTGCCTTATAAAGCCAGCCAACACATATGTACTCAAAGCCATAAGCTCAAGCCCAAGGTAAAGCACAATAAGATCCGCAGCAGAAGCCATAATCATCATGCCTATTGTTGAGAAAAGAATAAGACTGTAATATTCTCCATAATTTACTTTTTCGATAATTATATATTTCATTGAGATTAAAACCGAAAGGATTACATTAATAAAGAAAATGAATTTGAAAAACATACTATATCCATCAGCAATATACAATCCTCCAAAGGTAACACCAGATGATTTAGCCACAGACAATGCTATTAGAGCAACTCCTGCAATACTCATTAAAGCAACAATTTCTTTTCTCTTTACGAGAAGGTCTACGAGTAGTACGATCAATGCAAGTGCAGTCATAAGAATTTCAGGCATTACGGGACCAAGATTAGGAAGGGGGAAGTTCATCTGATTACTACCTCCATAATAGTTTTTGCTATATTCACTTCTTGAGTACCACCTGACACACTAATCCGTTCTAAAAGATGCTCCACTGATACATGCATAAAGCTTAGAAAAGAATTCGGATATAAACCAATCCAGAATACTAAAATTATCAATGGCGCAAGCGTTAATGCCTCTCTCACATCCATATCTGGTAATCCGATTACTTTTGGATTTACTGCCATGAAGAAAATTTTCTGATAGAGCCAGAGCATATAAGTTGCTCCGATAATAACACCTGTAGCAGCAAGCACTCCAACTAATTTATTCGCAGTAAATCCTCCAAGCAGAATAAGAAATTCCCCGATAAAACCATTGGTCAATGGGAATCCGATTGATGCAAGTGTGAATACCATAAAAAATGATGCATATATAGGCATATAGGTTGAAAGTCCTCCATAGTCTGCAATCTGTCTTGAATGTGTACGGTCATAAATAACTCCTACACTTAAAAAGAGCGCACCTGTTACAACCCCATGATTGAGCATCTGTAAGATACCACCTTCAAGTCCCTGACTGTTAAGGGCAAAAATCCCAAGTGTTACGAATCCCATGTGACTTACAGAGCTATATGCAATAAGTCTTTTCAAATCTGTCTGCCCGAGGCAGATAACAGCACCATAAATGATTGCGATAATCGAAAGCGTTAACATAATGGGTGTCATCGCCACTGAAGCATCCGGGAAAAGAGGAAGAGAGAATCTTAGAAAACCGTATGCACCCATCTTGATAAGAATAGCAGCAAGGATGACACTTCCTGCTGTAGGGGCTTCTGTATGAGCATCAGGCAACCATGTATGCACAGGCCACATTGGAACCTTCACTGCGAAAGCTGCAAAGAATGCCCAGAAAAGCCATAATTGCATTGTGTATGGATATGATTTCTTAGCCAGCTCAAGAATATCAAATGTCCTTCCCCCATATAGATAAAGAACAATAATCCCGACAAGCATCAGGACACTTCCTACCAATGTATAAAGGAAAAATTTTATAGCCGCATAAACCCTGTTCGGGCCTCCCCAGACTCCGATTATAAGGAACATGGGGATGAGCATAGCTTCCCAGAAAATATAGAAGAGGAAAAAGTCGAGAGAACAGAAAACGCCTATCATCGCAGCGGTTGTAAGCAAGATTGATATATAAAACTCTTTAATTTTTGCCTTTATTGAATACCAGGATATCGTTACACAAAGAATAGCCGATAAAGCAGAAAGTAAGACGAAGAGAACGCTTATGCCGTCAACTCCGAGATAATAATTAATATTCCAGTAAGGGATCCAACTATATTTTTCAACAAACTGCATCTTATAAGTTGATTTATCAAAATGTGTGAAAAGCGGGATCGCAAATAGAAATGTTGCAAGACTGATAATCAGAGCAATCCATTTTATAAAGGGCTCCCATGATCTTTTGAGTAAAAGCAAAATAAGAGCACCCAAAACAGGCAAAAATATAACAGTGCTCAAAACTGGATAGCTTGATTGATTCATAATTACCTGTTCCATCATACTCCCATGTTTTTAAAAATTGCTTTGTTTATAACCATATGAGTGCAATTAAAATGATAACTACTGCACCAGCAGCCATCATAATTCCGTAATGATGAGTTAAACCTGTTTGAATTCTCCTCAATTTACCACTGAATATGCCGATCAATTTCGGCACACCATTAACAACGCCTTCAATAATCTTTGCATCAGTAAATCCTACAAGTACCTTTCTTGCTATAAAGATTGTTGGGCGTACAATTATGAGATTATAAAGCTCATCAACATAATATTTGTTAAAAAGAATGCTATAAATGAAACTGAAGTTTTTAGCTAATATTAATGGTAGCTGAGTCTTTTTAAGATAAAGGATAAAAGCTATCACCAGACCTGTGACAGCTATGGTTGTTGAAATACCCATAATTCTGAACTCCTCGGCGTGCGTGCCATGAAACTCAGGGTGACCAACAACAGGCTCAAGAAAATGAGCAAAATGTGCTCCTCCGCCGAGTATAGGAGGAATTCCAATCCACCCACCTGCAATAGCTCCAATAGCTAATATAATCAAGGGAACTGTCATTACCGAAGGTGATTCGTGTAAATGATGTTCTTCATGATGAGTACCGCGAAATTTACTATGAAAAGTAAGAAATATCATGCGAAAAGAATAAAAAGGGGTAAAGAAGGCAACACAGGTCATCAGAATCCATACAAATTTACTCACATCAGTGTGAGCAGCATATGCAGACCATATTATTTCATCCTTACTAAAGAAACCTGCCAGACCAGGTATTCCACCAGCGCTTAGTGCAGCGATAAACATAACCGCATATGTAATAGGCATGTATTTTTTAAGACCACCCATCCTCTGGATATCATTATGATGAACTGCATGGATAACGCTTCCAGCACCCAGAAAGAGAAGTGCCTTAAAAAATGCATGTGTATAAAGATGGAATACGCCTGCTGCGTATGCACCTACACCGCAGGCAACAAACATCATGCCAAGATGACTTAATGTGGAATATGCAATAATTCTTTTTATATCATTCTGAACACATGCAATCGTAGCAGCAAATATTGATGTAATTCCTCCCACTATAGCCACTACATTCATTGCAGTATGGGAAAGACTGAAAATAGCGTTACATCTTGCCACCATAAATACCCCAGCGGTAACCATTGTTGCAGCATGGATGAGTGCACTGACAGGGGTTGGGCCTTCCATAGCATCAGGCAACCATACATGTAACGGAATTTGTGCTGATTTTCCTACAGCACCACAGAACAGGAGTAAAGCAATCAATGTTATTAAATCAACCTCAAGTCCCAAGAAGTTTACGGTATGGCCTATATAATTTTTAACCGCTGCAAACACAGGTTCATAATGGATGGTACCAAAAGTCAGGAATACCATAAAGATACCAAGAGCGAAACCAAAATCACCAAATCTGTTTACAATAAATGCCTTTTTCCCAGCGTCTGCTGCTGCTCTCTTTTCATACCAGAAACCAATAAGGAAATATGAACAAAGTCCTACACCTTCCCATCCAACATAAAGCTGAAGGAAATTATTTGCCGTTACCAACATGAGCATGAAGAACACAAAAAGACTCAGATAAGAGAAAAATCTATAATAACCTTTGTCCCCATGCATATATCCAATTGAATATATGTGTATTAAAGACCCTACACCAGTCACGACTATAAGCATAACAGCGGTAAGAGGATCAATAAGGAAACCGATTGAAACTTTGAAATTTCCAGAAACAATCCAGCTATATAAATCTTCATTTATTACCTTTCCATTGATGACATCAAAAAGAGCAAAAACAGACAAGACAAAAGAACCAATAATAGCAAGACAGGATGGCCAGTGGGCTTTATCTTTCACAAAATCTTTGCCAATTAAAATATTAATGATAAATGCTATAAGCGGCAAAAAAGGTATTAATATATAGATACCCATACATTCAATCCTTTTCCTAATTTAATGCCTTTTAAG
>FWPV01012891.1_pt1 | contig 12741 bp, 7 predicted proteins | sample 2228371 | NCBI WGS metagenome assembly FWPV01 (sample SAMEA103939776, study PRJEB20133) | metagenome | reverse complement strand
TACGCGCGCTCCGGAGAGGCGCACCTCGAAACGCCCTGAATCGCCGGCGCCGGCAAAACGCCCCTGCGCCTCCTCCGCCGCCTCGCACTTTTTCCACTTGCCGCGCAGCACCTGCTTGTAATAGCGGAAGAACTCCCGCGCCGCAGCCTCGTCCTCCCATTCGGAAACGTAAGCTAGCGCCGGCTTGCCGCCGTTGCGCTCCTCCACTACTAGGAACCGGCTTCCCCTCCATTTCGCCGCCAGTTCGCCCGCCTCCCTGCCGCAGTATTGCCGCAGCAGAATGCCGTGGTCGAGTTCTCCGAATGACCCTTCGATCAGCTTCTTGTATCCCCGCATGTTCGGAAACGCCGGAAGCGGCGGGGACGCCGGCTCGACCCGGGCAAAATATTTCTCCGGATGGAGGATCTGCTGCGTGCTCACCGGGGGACGTTTGAAGACTTCAGCAAAACCCGCCTTGTCCAGCTTTTCGATCACCCGTTGTTGAAACAGCATCCCCGCCGTGTAAGGAAAAAGCAGCGATTCCCGGAGGTAGGGCGGCGTCTTGTCCAACACGGGAAACTGTCCGGCGGTGCTTTGCATGAACGCCGCCATCGAGCGAAGCTGTTCCGGCGAATCCTTCAGCGAACGCCCCATCTGCCGCGCCATGTACTCAAAAGTCAACCACGACGCCTGCCCTTCCATCACCGCCATCCGAGCCGCCGAAGCGTCGTCGGCGGACTCCACTTTCTTGATGAACTTCTCCAGACGGAAATGCTGGTCCGCCAGCGCGTGGGCCAGTTCGTGAACTAGAGCCATTTGCTGCATTGCGTCGCTGTGGGCGTCGATAATGTACAGGCGCTTGCGGTCATAGTCGTAAAAAGCCGCCGCCTGCTCGGTCAGCAGTTCGACCGTCGCCGCTTCGAGGTTGAAATCCGGCGGCAGAAAGCCGAACAGCTTCAGGACGGTCTCTTCAGCGCGGATCTCCTCCGGTTTCACTTCTTCCCGGATCTTCTTCTGGATGTACTGCTTTAACTGCTGGCGGTCCATCGTATCGTACGCCACCGGCTTGAGCGGCTTGAGACCCGTAATCTCGCTCAGCTCCTTCAAGATGGCGCCGACTTCATCAAACAGCTTGGGCGCGCCGGGCTGAGCCGCCAAAGCTGCCCCCGCCGCAAGCCATACCAGGAGTAAGATTCTTTTCATCGCGATCCCGCCCCGGCTTTGCCGAATTCGCCATCCGCCGACGTGTTCTTCCAGGATACCGTTCCGGACCTTGCGGTTCACCCGGTCCGGCGGCAGGGGCAATCTTCCAAAAAATCCGGTCCAGGGGGTTGACTATCGGATAATGCGGATATATATTATCCTCAATAGCGCATATGCTGACCAAGACTACGGTTTCGGCGCTGCGGGCGCTGCTCTTTCTCGCCCACCAAGGCGAGGGCGCCTGCGTATCGCCCCGGCGGATTGCCGAAGCGATCGGGGAGTCGCCGACTTATCTAGCGAAAGCGCTGAGGCTGCTGGTCAAGGCAGGCATCCTGCGGGCTGAGAAAGGCGCCCACGGCGGCGTCCGGCTAGGGCGCGATCTCGCACAAATCTCACTGCTGTCTGTGGTGGAGACCTGCCAGGGCGCGCTGGTGGGGGACTACTGCATCTCATCGGGCGAACACGCTAACCTGTGCAGTTTTCACATAGCGGCACAGGAACTGCATGAGGCTATCAAAGGGGTGCTTTCGCGGTGGAACCTCGAGGCGCTTCTCGAAAGACCCTATTCGAGCGCTGGCCCGGAAACTGAATCCCGGTGTGTGATGGCCCGGCGGGCCCCTGCCCATTCTGCGGCAAAACCCTCCCCGATGCTCGTACTAAGGAGCAAGAGGTGAATCCGGCGCGTCTACAGGCAGAAGTTCCGGGCGAGACCTACCACCGTGACCTCGTCTCCTGCCAGGTAGCCTGCCCGGTGCACACGGACGCGCGGGGCTATGTCCGGGCGATCGCCGCGGGACGGTTTGAAGAAGCTTATCTGATCGCCCGGGGACCGAATCCGTTCGCCTCCATCTGCGGGCGCGTCTGCGGCGCCCCCTGCGAGGCTGCCTGCCGCCGCGGAAAGATTCCGCGCGTGGACGATGATGGAAATTTCGTTGGTCCGGACCGGCCCATCGCCATCCGCGCCCTGAAGCGGTTCGTGTGCGAGAGGTTCGGCCCGGAGGCGCGGCCCCCCGCGGAGGTCCTCCGTAATGTGGAAAATTTCACGCCACCCGTAGCCGGTGGCCCGGACGAGATGGCGGCGCTGTTGCGGGCGGGCGTGGACGGCAGTTTGCGCCTTGAAGACGGCCCGAAAGTGGCGATCATCGGCGCGGGTCCGGCGGGGTTGTCCGCCGCCCATGATTTGGCGCTCCTCGGTCTCTCGCCGGTGGTTTTCGAATCGGAGCCGGTTCCCGCGGGCATGCTCTATCTCGGCGTCCCGGCATACCGCTTGCCCCGCGCGGTGATCGAACGGGAGGTTGAGGTGATCCGCGCGTTGGGCGTCGAAATCCGCTGCGGCGTCACCGCCGGCCGCGATATTTCGCTCGCCGCCTTGCGGCGCGGCTATGCGGCGGTAATTATTGCGGTAGGCGCCAAAGCTTCCCGGGGGCTGGGGCTGCCCGGTGAACGCGGTCCCCGGGTATATGGCGGCGTCGATCTGCTTCGCTCGGTCGCGCTCGGCCAAAGCATGGACCTCGGCCGGGAAGTCGTCGTCATCGGGGGCGGCAATGTGGCCTATGACGTGGCGCGGACCGTCCTGCGGCAGATCGCTTGGGACACGGCGCGCACAGCCGCGCGCATGCCCGCCACCGCCCGCGTCAGGTTGGTTTCGCTCGAAAGCCTCGAAGAGATGCCGGCGGACACGGTGGAAATCCTGGAAGGCGACGAAGAAGGCATTGAACGGCTGAACGGTTGGGGTCCGGTGGAGATCGAACGGAACGGCGGAGGGGCTGTCACGGGCGTCCGTTTCCGGCGCTGCCTGCGCGTTTACGACGAGAACCGGCGCTTCTCCCCGGTTTATGACGACGCGGAAACGATGTTCGCGCCCTGCGACACCGTACTTCTGGCGGTAGGTCAAGCGCCCGTTCTCGAATTCCTCCGCGACGGCGGCGCCGATATCGAGGAAGCCCGGCCGGGCTGGCCCAAAGTCGACCCCGAAACGCTGGCCACAACCGCTCCCGGCGTCTTCGTAGCTGGGGACTTGGCGCACGGAACCCGCTTGCTCATCGACGCTGTAGCCTCCGGCAAGGCGGCCGCCCGGTCGGTCTATCAGTATTTGACCGGCCGGAAGCTGGAACCGCAGGCCACCACCGTTTATCTGCTGCAGGAACACTACCGCCGGGAGAAAGGCTATGAGGCCATACGCAGGGTCCCGGTGCCCTTACAACCCCCGCAGGAACGCCTCAGCCGTCCGGATGCCCTGGTCGAAATCGGATACACCCGGGAGCAAGCCATGCGCGAGGCTTCGCGTTGCCTGGACTGCGGCGTCACGCCGGTGTTCGACGGATCGCGCTGCGTTCTGTGCGGGGGGTGCGCCGATGTTTGCCCGACGCTCTGTCTCAAGCTGGTTCCGCTGAACGAGCTCGCGGGTTCGCCGGAATTGGAGGCCGCCATAGCCGCCGCCATCGGGCCGGAGGAGGATCTCTCCGCCCACTCCGCGATTCTCAAAGACGAGGACCGCTGCATCCGCTGCGCGGCGTGCGCCATGCGCTGCCCGGTGGACGCCATCACCATGGAACGAGTTACCTACTGCACTACCTGGAGGGCTGCATGACTCTCAGACCTCAAGCTCCCCGTTCGCGCCTGGAGCCGGAACCAATTCCGCGGCGCGACTGGCTCGGTTGGAGCTCCTTGTCGGCTATGGCGGGGGCTCTGCTTTTCGGATTGCTGGGCATGATCCGGATGCCGAAGGCGGCTGTGCTGCCTTCGCCATCGAAGAAGTTTAAGGTAGAGTTGCCGGAAAACCTCCCCGCGGGCGAGCCTTTCATTCCTCCGGGACGCGCCGTGGCCGTCTTCAAGGACGCGGAAGGCGTTTACGCGATCTCGCTCATCTGCACTCATCTCGGCTGCGTGGTCAAGGCGACTCCCGAGGGTTTCGAGTGCCCCTGCCACGGCTCGCGGTTCCACGCCGACGGGACCGTGGCTCGAGGCCCCGCTCCGCAACCGCTCCCGTGGCTCAAGATCGGCGCTAGCGGGCGCGCCGTGACCATCGACGAAGGCGCGACAGTGCGCAGCGGCACGAAGGCGGCGTCATGATTCAAACTTCCGAGCCAAAAGACGCATTGCGCGGTTTTTGGGAGGACCTCAAACTCGCTCCCCGCCGCATCTTCGAAACCGCCTTCCGCGGCGGACCGCCCACCACGGACCGGACCCGCTCGACCTTCGTCTTTGGCAATGTCTTCCTGCACCTGCACTCCGTGCGGACGCACCGCTGGAGCCTGAAATGGACGGCCACGCTGGGGTTGGGCATCATGAGCCTGGCGGCTTTCCTGATCACGCTGGTCACGGGCGTGATGCTGATGTTCTACTACAAGCCCTACCCCGACGTGGCCTACGAATCGATCAAGGACATCCACTTCGTGGTGCCCACGGGGCGGTTCATGCGCAATATCCACCGCTGGGCGGCGAACGTCATGGTGGTGACGGTGATCCTGCACATGGCCCGCGCTTTTTATACGGCGGCGTACCGGCGCCCGCGGGAGTACAACTGGCTTATCGGCATCGGTCTGCTGGTGACTACGCTGGCGCTCTCTTTCACGGGATATCTCCTGCCCTGGGACCAGCTCGCCTATTGGGCCATCACCATCGGCGCCAATATCGCCCAATCGCCGCGGGAAATCACCGATGCGCTGGGCATTACCGAGTATTTCGACCCGGGCGGCTTGCAGCGGCTGCTGCTCCTGGGTTCCGACACCGTGGGCGCGGAGGCGTTAATCCGCTTCTATCTTCTGCACGTCATGATCTTGCCGCTGATCATCGCCGCTCTGATGGCGGTGCACTTCTGGCGGATCCGGAAAGACGGCGGGCTGGTTCGTCCGGCGGATGCCGACGAACGGCTGGCCCGCTGCCGTGAGCAGGAGACCTATCCGGTGTTCACCGAAGCGCCGGCAAAAACGTACCACCTCGCGGCGATCGTCAAAGGCAAAACGCCGCACGTGGGCCGGGGTCCTGAGAACACGGTCCCTTCGATGCCGCACTTATTCTATGCCGAACTTGGCGTATTGATGCTGACGCTGTTCGTCTGCGTCGTGCTTTCGCTGGTGTCCGACGCCCCGCTGAAGGAGCTGGCCAACCCGAACGTCCCGGAGAACCCGGCGAAAGCGCCCTGGTACTTTTTGGGCCTTCAGGAAATGGTCTCGTTCTCGGCTTTCATGGGGGGCATCGGCATTCCCACGATCGCCTTGCTGGGTTTGGCGTTGATCCCTTATCTCGACCGCGAAACCGAGGGCACGGGCGAATGGTTTGGCGGACCGGGCGGCTGGCCCCTGGTGCGGTTTTCCCTGGTGGTCGGCTTCTGCGCCCCTCTGCTGATTGAAGCTTTCGCCATTCGGTTCGGCTGGTTGCGCGAGTGGTTTCCCGGCATTCCTCAACTGGTGATCACCTTCATCAACCCGGCCACCATTCTTACAGCCGTCTATGCGGCGTATTCGCTTTGGTGCATCCGGCGCTTCCAGTCAACCCGGGCTGGAGCGCTGGCGCTGTTCACCTGTTTTTTATGCGGGTTCGTGGTTTTGACCGTCATCGGCACATACTTCCGCGGGCCGAATTGGGTCTTTTACTGGTCTCCGGCGGACTGGCCGGCACATTGAGGAGCACAGGCCATGAAGAAGAACAAGTACCTGCTGCTTGCCTCGAGCGCCGGGGTCTTCGCCGTTCTGGCCGTGGCCGCCATCCAGGAAAATTACTTGAAGGAGTGGCGCCGGATCCAAGCCGCGGCGCGTTCCGATGAGGGTCCGATCCGGGTGCAGCTCCGGCAGATCGTCAACCCGAGTTTGCGCGTCGGCGACCGCTGCGTGTCCTGCCACGTCACGATGGCGCCTGGAGAGCAGTCCGTGCGCGGAAGCGCCGTGCTCCAGCCGCACAAGCCCGTGGTGCACGACCCGGCGGAGTATGGCTGCACCACCTGCCACGGCGGCCAAGGGCAGGCCACGGAAAAAGCCGACGCGCACGGAGACGTCCATTTCTGGCCCAGGCCGATGCTTCCCAGGGAATTCAGCTACGCCGGTTGCGGCCGCTGCCACGCGGCGCTGGAGGTCCCGGAAAAAGAGCAACTCCGCCAAGCGGAGCTGGCCTTCGAACGGCTAGACTGTTTGGCCTGCCACCGCGTGGACGGCAGAGGGGGCACCGTTCGCCCTGACGGCGGAGGCATGGAAGGACCCGACCTCAGCCGGACCGGCATCAAGGGATATGACAAGGCGTGGCACGACAAGCACGTAAAAAAGGCCGCCGAGGCCAAGGACGGCCCTTGGAAGAACGCTTTTCCGCCCGTGGCCGAGGCCGATCAGAGACTCCTGAAGACGTACCTCGACACCAGGGTGGCAGCGCCGAAACTGGTGGCCGCCAAGAGCGTCTTTCTCGCGAACGGATGTCTTGGCTGCCATAAGCTAAGCGGCACTGGAGGGGACGACGGACCCGACCTCTCCCGCGCCGGGGAGAAGGACCCGGGACAAGTGAGTTTTGAGTCCGTTCCGGGCAAACGCGCCATCGAGAACTGGATGGCTGAGCATTTCCGCTCCCCGGCGAGCGTCGTGGCGGGTTCGCAGATGCCGCCGGTCCCTTTGGCGAAGCAGGACATTGAAGCGCTTACTTTCTTCACGCTGTCGCTGCGCCGCGCGGAATTGCCAGACGCGTATACGCCCAAAGATCGCGTCCGCGCCATGAAGTTCGGAGAGCGGGAGTTTGCTTCCGACGGCGCCACTCTGTTCGCCGCGTTTTGCTCCGGTTGCCACGGGCAGGACGGGCTCGGACGGCGGCTGCCGGGGCTGGTCTCGTTTCCATCGGTCGCCAATCCTGACTTTCTGGCGATTGCCTCGGATGACTTCTTGCGGCGCACCATCGAACAAGGCCGCCCGGGGCGCCGGATGCCAGGATGGTTGAAGGATGGCGGCTTGCGAGCCGGCGACATCGATTTGCTGGTCTCCTACCTGCGCCGCTTGGGAGGAGGTCCGGAGCCGGCGGCGGTGCAGCCTGCGCGGCGGGCGGCAGGCGATCCGGCGGCTGGAAAACAGCTATTCGTTTCACTCTGCGCCGGGTGCCACGGACCGGAAGGCAAGGGCGGCGAAGGCCCCGCCCTGAATAACAAGGCGTTCTTAGAGTCGGCCAGTGACGCTTACTTGACGGAGACAATCCGCCGCGGACGGCGCGGGACCGCAATGGCGTCTTTCGTCGAACCTTCGCCGGTGAGGCCCGCCCTCACGCAAAACGATATCGAGGCCATCGTGGCCTATCTCCGCTCGTTCCAAGGAGGCAAGAAATGAGCAAATACATCGACCGGCGGGATTTTCTGGGCATGATCGGCGCTGCGGGCTTCGCCGGGCTGGCGGCCTCGGCGCGCGACGCCTGGGGGCTGGATGCAATCCCGAACCCGCTAGCTTCCTATCCCGACCGGGGATGGGAGCGCGTTTACCGCGATCTGTGGAAGCACGATTCGCTGTTCACCTTCACCTGCGCGCCCAACGACACCCACAACTGCATTCTCAACGCCTACGTCCGTAATGGAGTCGTGGTCCGGATCGGACCATCCATGAAATACGGCGAAGCGACGGACCTGTTGGGGAACCGGGCGAGCAGCCGTTGGGACCCCCGCGTTTGCCAGAAAGGGCTGGCTCTTACCCGCCGGTTCTATGGCGACCGGAGGATCGTAGGTTGCATGGTCCGGAAGGGCTTCAAGGAATGGTTTGACGCGGGGCTGCCCAGAGAGCGCGACGGGCTGCCGCCTAAAAAGTACTTCCAACGAGGAAGAGACCAGTGGATCCGCGTTTCCCACGACGAGGGCGCCCGCATCGCCGCAGCCGTCATAAAGAACATCGCCGAAACCTATAGCGGCGAGGAAGGCAAGCGCAGGCTGAAGCAGCAGCACTACGACGACGTTTGCATCGAAGCCATGGAAGGCGCGGGGGTGCGCACACTGAAGTTCCGCGGCGGCATGCCGCTATTGGGCATCACGCGCGTGTTTGGGCTCTACCGGATGGCCAACTCGCTGGCGCTCCTGGACGCCAAGATCCGCAACGTAGGTCCTGATAAGGCGCTCGGCGCGAAGGGTTTCGACAACTACTCCTGGCACACCGATCTGCCGCCCGGGCATCCCATGGTCAGCGGACAGCAGACGGTCGAATTCGACCTGAACGCCGTCGAGCACTGCAAAACGGTCGTCGTATGGGGCATGAACTGGATCACCACCAAGATGCCCGATTCGCACTGGCTCACGGAAGCCAGACTCAAAGGCGTCAAGGTGGTGGTGATCGCCTGCGAATATTCCGCCACGGCTTCGAAGGCGGACGAAGTGATCGTCGTTCGCCCGGGCACGACGCCGGCGCTCGCGCTGGGCTTGTGCCACGTCATCCTCCGGGAGAAGCTTTATGACGCTCAATACGTCCACCAATGGACCGACCTGCCTGTGCTGGTCCGCATGGACACGCTGAAGTGCCTCCGCGCCAAGGAGGTGTTCGGAGGCGAGGTGGCGCGGCTGCAAAAAACCGAAGTCCTGCCGAAAGGCGCCGCCGAACCCCCGCCGGTGCGCCATTCGAAGTCCATCGTCACGGAACAAATGCGGGAGGAGTGGGGAGACTTCGTGTGGTGGGACCGCGGGAGCAACGCGCCCAAGGTTCTGACCCGCGACATGGTGGGGCGGAACTCGACGGTGACCAACCCGCTGCTCGAAGGCTCCGTCGAAGTGACCTTGGCGAACGGTCAAAAGGTGCGCTGCCGCCCGGTGTTCGACCTCGTCCGCGAATATGCGGCGCACTTCGATCCCAAGACGACCGAGGAGATCACCTGGGCGCCCGCCGCCGCCATAGAGAGTTTGGCGCGCCACATCGCGCGGCAGCCTGGCACGACGCTGTTCGCCCTCGGCATGGGACCGAATCAGTTCTTCAACAACGACAACAAGGACCGCGACACGATGCTGCTCGCCGCGCTCACGGGCAATGTGGGCAAGGTGGGCGGCAACATCGGCTCCTACGCCGGCAACTACCGTGCGGCGCTGTTCAACGGCGCGCCGCAGTGGATTAACGAAAACCCGTTCGACATCGAGTTGGACCCCGCGAAGCCGGCGCGCGTGCGGCAATATTGGAAGCCGGAATCCGCCCACTACTACAACCACGAGGACCATCCGCTGCGGGTGGGGAACAAGCTGCTGACGGGGAAGACGCACATCCCAACACCCACCAAAATGATGTGGTTCGCCAACGCCAACTCGATCCTCGGCAATGTCAAGTGGCACTTCAACACGGTAGTGAACGTCCTGCCGCGGATCGAAATGATCGCCGTGAACGAATGGTGGTGGAGCGCCTCCTGTGAGTGGGCGGACATCGTTTTCGGCGTGGACGCCTGGTTTGAACTCAAGCATCCCGACATGACCGCCTCGGTGACGAACCCTTTCCTCGTCACCTTCCCCCGCACTCCGGCAAAAAGGGTCTTCAACACCATTGGGGACATCGAAGTCCTCGCGCTCGCCGCCTCGAAGCTCGCCGAGTTGACCGGCGACCGGCGGTTCAACGACTATTGGCGGTTCGTGCGGGAGTTCCGCACGGACGTCTATTTGCAACGGGTCCTCGACCATTCCACGAACACCCGGGGCTATCGCTTTCTGGAGTTGGAGGAGAAGGCCAAACGGGGGATCCCCGCGTTATTGAACAGCCGGACCACGCCGAAAGCGGTGGGCTTCGATCAGGTGACGGATTCCATTCCCTGGTACACCAAGAGCGGGCGGCTGGAATTCTACCGCGAGGAAGAGGAGTTCATCGAAGCCGGCGAGAATCTGCCGGTCCATCGCGAGCCGGTAGACTCCACCTTCTATGAACCGAACATCATCATCGCGCCGAAGCATGAAGCCCTCCGCCCCGCCGGTCCCGAGCAGTACGGCGTCAAACGCGACGACTTGTCGTGCGAGACCCGCTGCGGGCGAAACGTCGTGCTGGGGTGGGAGCAAGCTCGCAAGACCAAGCACCCGCGCTTCGATAGCGGCTTCAAGTTCATTTTCCACACTCCGAAATACCGGCACGGCTCGCACACCACGCCCATCGACACGGACATGATCGCGGTCTTGTTCGGACCGTTCGGCGATCTTTACCGCCACGACAAGCGCAGCCCCTTCGTCACCGAGGGATACGTGGACATCAATCCCGCCGATGCGAAAGAGTTAGGGGTCGAGGACGGCGACTACGTGTGGATCGATCCCGACCCGGAGGACCGTCCGTTTCGCGGCTGGCAGAAAAACAAGAAGGATATGGAGTTCGCCCGCCTGCTGTGCCGAGCGCGGTATTATCCGGGCACGCCGCGCGGCGTGACGCGCATGTGGTTCAACATGTACACCGCCACTCCGGGCTCGGTCGAGGCGCACAAAACCCGCGCCGACGGGCTGGCGAAGAACCCGCGCACCGGCTACCAGGCCATGTTCCGCTCGGGTTCCCACCAATCGGCGACCCGCGGGTGGCTCAAGCCCACGTGGATGACGGATTCCCTGGTGCACAAGGCCATGTTCGGCCAGGGGATCCGCAAAGGATTCGAGCCCGACATCCACTGCCCCACCGGCGCGCCGCGGGAAGCCATCGTCAAGATCACCAAAGCCGAAGCCGGAGGACTCGGAGGGAAAGGGCTGTGGCGTCCGGCCGCCTTGGGCATCCGTCCGAAGTACGAATCCGAGGCGATGAAGCGCTTTCTAGCGGGCGGCTTCGTTAGTCAGAAAGGGGAGAAGTAAGCCATGGCGCGCGTATTCAACTGGCAAATCGGGCGGGAGATGAGCTACTGGTATCCCGAGTCCCGGCCGCGGCGGCAGTTCGCCGCGGTATTCGATATCAACAAGTGCATCGCCTGCCAAACCTGCACTCTGGCCTGTAAGACCACCTGGACTTCCGGCAAAGGGCAGGAGTACATGCTCTGGAACAACGTCGAGACCAAGCCGTATGGCTCGTATCCGCTGGCCTACGACTTGAAGCTGCTCGAAATGCTCGGCGCTCAGCAGTGGAACGGAAGCCGCTACGAGGGCAAAACCATTTTCGAATCGGCGCCCGCCGGAGAACGCGTCTTGGGCATCCGTTCGGAGGCGAAGGATTACGCCTACCCCAACACCGGCGAAGACGACTGCGCCGGGCAAGTGGATCATGGCGCGTTCCTGTCCCTACCCCACGCGAACTGGTTTTTCTACCTCGCCCGGATCTGCAATCACTGCACGTACCCCGCGTGTCTGGCGTCCTGTCCCCGCGGTTCGATTTACAAACGGGCGGAGGACGGCATCGTCTTGGTCGATCAGTCCCGGTGCCGGGGCTACCAGGAATGCGTCAAAGGCTGCCCATACAAGAAAGTCTTCTTCAATCCGCTGACCGGAACCTCAGAGAAGTGCATCGCCTGCTTCCCGAAAATCGAACAAGGGATCCAACCGCAGTGTTTCGTCAACTGCATCGGCAAGATCCGCCTGGCGGGCTGGATTTCCCCTCCCAAACAGGCTCGCCCCGAGAATCCGATCGACTACTTGGTCCACATCAAGAAAGTGGCTCTGCCTCTGTTTCCGCAATTCGGATTGGAACCGAACGTCTACTACATCCCGCCGGTGCACGCCCCGGCTGCGTTCAACCGGCAGCTCTTTGGACCCGGCGCGGCGGATGCCGTCAAAACGTACCGCAACGCCGCCCAGGATCTGGACTTGGCCGGCTTGCTGTGTTTGTTTGGCTCCACGGAATCGCTGGTTTCCCGCTTCCAACGGCAGGGCAACGTCGTCGTGGGCAGCGACGAGAAGGGAGCGGCGGCGGTCCGTGTTCCTCTGACCGAGCCGGTGCACATCCGTCCCGCATTCGACGCGAAAAACCAGTTGGTTCGCATCAACTGCCCGTGAGCCGGAAAGGAGCGTCATGAAACGTCTACTCTCGATTGCCGCGGCGCTGGCCGCACTTTTATGCCTGGCGAATTCGTGCGCGCGGCAGCCGCGCCGCACCCCGGAGATCGTGGCCATGAGCGTGGCCAAGCTTCCCTCCTCGCCTGAAGATCGCGCCTGGAATTCGGCGCCGGAGCATCTCGCCAAGATGATTCCGCAAGACCTGGTGGAGCCCCGGCTGATGACCCCATCAACGCCCGAACTGCTGGTCCGCTGCCTGACCGACGGCAACCAGATCGCTTTCCGGCTGGAATGGGCCGATACGGATAAGAGCGATGCGCCGGGTCCGTCGCAGATGGTGGACGCCTGCGCCGTGCAGATTCCGGGAAAAATCGAGAAGAACCCGCCGGACCCGCAAATGGGCCAGCCCGGCAAGATCGTGCAGGTCACCTACTGGCGGGCGGACTGGCAAGCCATCGTCAACGGGCGGGGCGATACGATCCGGGATCTCTACCCCAACGCTTCAATCGACCACTATCCCTTCGAATCGAAGGCCCTCGAACCCGGCTCACCCGAGCAAAAGGAGATGGCGCAGCGTTATTCGCCGGCGCGGGCTCTAGGCAACCTCCGCGCGGGGCCACGCGCGACGCCTGTGGAAGACCTGGTGGCGACGGGACCGGCCACGCTCGCGCCCGGTCCGCCGCTTGGCTCGGCTG
>FWPV01012883.1_pt1 | contig 12742 bp, 9 predicted proteins | sample 2228371 | NCBI WGS metagenome assembly FWPV01 (sample SAMEA103939776, study PRJEB20133) | metagenome | reverse complement strand
TGTTGATCGGTCGGTTGCTCCGCCCGCATAATCCCACCCCCGTCAAAGGCGACATCTACGAGTGCGGCGAGCCTTCGCTCGGCACGGCGGACGTGCAGTTCGACCTGCGCTTCTACGTGGTCGCAATGGTGTTCCTGATTTTCGACGTGGAAGTGGCGTTCTTCTTCCCTTGGGCGACCGTGTTCGGAAAGGCCGCTCAACTCAGCGATCCTCGCTTGCCGGGCGATGCCCAGGTGATGCGGTTGGAAGAGCTGGGCTTGGGGCCGGTGCCCGCATCCTCGGCGCGGGATCGGCCCGGCGGCGTTACAGTCGCGGACCGCTTGCCGGGCGCCGCACCCGGCTTCGGGTCGGCGGACGGGGGGGCGGATCCGGTGCGCGTGCGGGAGGCAGCGTTCGAGTCCCCGGGGCCTATCCACGAAACCGACCGGCTTTCTGGGGCGAAAGATGTTCCCGTCTTCGGGCGACGATTGGCGCGGCTGGCCATGTTGGATATCGCCGTTTTTTTCGGCATCCTCATGGTGGGCTTCGCCTATGTTTGGCATCGGGGAGATTTGAACTGGATTCGCACGCCGCCGAGAGCTGAGGGAGGGGACTAGCCGCAAGGCCGCCGTCCTTGCATCGCCGGAAGGGACGCCCGGCCTGCGGTATCTCCTTGCGATGGGAGCTGTCGTGGAAACCGCTTGGGTTGCTGAACGTTTGAAGACTCGGTTCGGCCAGGCCGTCGAAGGCGTGCAATCGCCCGGCGGAGATGAGGCCGTCGTGGTTTCGGCCTCCGCGCTGCCGGATGTTTGCCGCTTCCTCCGCGACGAACCGGACTTGCGCTTCGAGATGCTGAACTGCATCACGGCGGTGGATTACCTGCAAACGGATCCGAAGAAGGCTGCCAAAACGCCTTGGCAACCGCACTTGGAGTTGTTGTATCACCTGTCGAGCTTGACGCATCATGCTCGGCTGGTGCTGAAAGTGCTGTTGCCGCGATGGCGGGACGACGTCCCCGGCCGGTTGCCGCAGGTTCCCAGCGTGACCGGAGTTTGGAAAGCGGCCGATTGGCACGAGCGCGAGGTGTATGACTTGTCGGGCGTCGAGTTCACCGGCCATCCCGACTTGCGACGCATCCTCTGCCCGGAGGACTGGGAAGGGTACCCGTTGCGAAAGGATTACCAGATGCCGAAGGAATATCACGGCATTCGAGTTCGATAGCCACCGGCGGCCGGCCCTTGCGAGCTGCATGGCCGACGAGCGGCCGGTCCCTACCTAGAAGCGATTCGGGAAACGATGTCCGAAGATCGGGAATCCCTGGCCGCCGCGGGTGAAGTGCGGACCGAAGAACTGCTGATCAATATGGGGCCGCAGCACCCCAGCACGCACGGCGTGTTGCGGGTGGTGTTGCGCACCGACGGCGAGTTGGTTCTGGACGCCGTGCCGCACATCGGGTACTTGCATCGCTGCGCCGAGAAGATCGGCGAAAACGTCACCGCCCGGCAGTGGATCCCCTACACCGACCGGATGGATTACCTGGCGGGCATGAATATGAATCTCGGCTGGGCGCTGACGGTCGAGAAATTGCTGGGATTGCAGGTGACGGAGAAGGCCCGCCACCTGCGCGTTCTGATCGCGGAGTTGGGGCGTATCGCCTCGCACTTGGTCGCGGCGGGCACGTACGGCTTGGACTTGGGCAGCTTCACGCCTTTCATGTACTGCTTCCGTGAACGCGAGAAGATTCTGAATCTCTTCGAGGCGGTGTGCGGGGCGCGGCTGACGTACAGCTACATCACGATCGGCGGCATGATGGCCGATCTGCCCCCCGGCTGGCTGGAGGAATGCGAAGCCTTTCTCGCACAGTTCGAGCCCGTCATCGACGACTTGCACGACCTCCTTTCCACGAACGCGATCTTCATCAAGCGAACGGCCGGCGTCGGCGTGCTGTCGAGTGAGGACGCGTTGGACTACGGCTGCACGGGCCCGGTGTTGCGAGGAAGCGGCGTGGATTGGGACCTACGTCGCGACGGCGATCCCTTTTACACGCGGATGTACGAGGGTTATGATTTCGAAACGGCCGTCTGCCGACAGGGTCGTTATCCGCAGAATCCGCCTTGTCCGGACGTCCCGCCGGAAACCGTGCTGGGCGATTGTTGGCATCGCTTTTTCGTTCGCATGGTGGAGGTCGCCCAATCCATACGCTTGGTGCGGCAGGCGATCGACCGCTATCGCAACGCGGAGGGCGACATCGGCCGGCCCATCAAATTGAACGACAAACTCCCGCCGGGTGAGGTCTATTTGGAGACCGAATGCCCCAAGGGACAGATGGGCTTTCTCGTGGTCGGCCAGGGCGAGGCCGTGCCGTGGCGGGCTAGGGCGAGAAGTAGTAGTTTCTGCAATTTGTCGGCGTTGCGGCACCTCTGCCGGAATTGCCTGATCGCGGACGTGCCCGCCATCGTAGGTTCGCTGGACATCGTGCTGGGGGAAGTGGATCGCTGATTGCGGCCGCCGGATGCGGCGGGAAACACGGCAAGAATGGAACGCGGCGGCGGTCGGCGGCAAGCCGATTCGCCCCCCATGAGGAAGTCTCGAAAGATCGACGCGGCGAATACGAGAGCCGGATTGACATGGCCGAGTGGCTGATCCAACAACTGGGCGGAAACGCGACCTCGTCTTGGGCGTGGACGGTTTACGCCGGCGTGGCGCTCTTCCAGGTCGGCGTGATCTTGGCGATCGTGATGACCATCGTTCCCTTCGCCACCTGGGCCGAGAGGAAAATCGCCGGACGCATCCAAGATCGTCTCGGCCCCACGCGGGTGGGCGGACGGTTCGGCTGGCTTCAACCGCTGGCCGACTGCCTCAAGCTGCTGAGCAAGTAGGATTTGATCCCCCGAGAGGCCGACGGATTCCTGTTCCGTCTGGCGCCCTATGCCGCTTTCGCGCCCGCCTTCGCCGTTTTCTTGGCATTGCCCTTCGCCGACGGTTGGGTCGCCCAACACTTGAACATCGCCGTTTTCTTCATCCTGGCGGTGGCGGGCCTGGAGGTCTTCGGGATCATCCTGGGCGGCTACGCTTCCGGGTCCAAGTGGTCGCTGCTGGGCGCCATGCGGGAGGGGGCGCAAGTCGTCAGCTACGAGGTACCGCTGACCTTTTCCGCCGTGATTCCCGTGCTGATCGCGGGGACCATGGATTTGACGGCCATCGGCAACATGCAGCAGGGTTGGTTCTGGAACTGGTTTCTGTTCCACGACCCTTTCACCTTTGCCGCGTTCTGGATTTTCATGACCTGTGCCACGGCGGGTACGAACCGCGCCCCGTTCGACCTGGCCGAAGCCGAGAGCGAGTTGGTGGCGGGGTTTCACACGGAATACTCGGGGTTTCGCTGGAGCGCCTTTTACATGGGCGAGTATGCCTCCATGACGGCCTTCAGCGGATTGGCGGCCATCCTGTTCTTGGGCGGTTGGAACGGCCCCATCCCGATTCTTTCGGCGGTGGGTTTGACCGCCGCCAACGGACCGCTGCCGGGTTTTCTCGGAAATCTCCTCGGGGCCGTGAACTTTCTCGCCAAGTGTCTGGCGGGCGTGGTGTTCATGATGTGGCTCCGCTGGACGCTGCCCCGCCTGCGCATCGACCAGGTGATCGCCATGTGTTGGAAGTACTGCTTCCCGTTGGTGTGCGGAGCCTTTGTGGGGGCCGTGCTGTGGACGTACTTTTTCCCCGGCGGTTTGATTTTCGGGCGGCCCCTGGGAACCGTGCCCGAGGTTGTGTCTCCCAGGCTACCCCGCGTCGTTGCCGCGGATGTCGCGGAACGGACCGGGACTTCGGGTTCGCAGGCTGCGGGCGAAGGTCGCCGATATCGGCGGGTAGGGATCGCCGCCCACGATCCCGAGCAAGCTGGGTCGAGATCAGCTTCGGAGGGCCGCTCCGGCGGGTGAAAACGTCATGGATTGGAACTGGGTCTTTTTCATCATCCTCGCCGCGATTACGGTGACGGCCGCCGTGTCGGCCGTAATCACCACGCATATCGTGCGCATGGCCTTTTACTTGGTCGTCTGCCTGGGGGCCGTGGCGGGGCTGTTTTTCTTGGCGGGCGCGTATTTCGTGGGCGCCATGCAACTGATGGTCTACGTCGGCGGCACGGTCGTGCTGATCGCCTTCGGCGTGATGCTGACCGCCCGAACCCCCTTCGTGCGGATGCAAACCACTCCCGATCAATGGTTGCTGGCCTTGGCGACGGCGGCGACGCTGTCGGCGGTGCTGGTTCAGGCGAACCTGCGATTTCCCCGACCGATCGACCCGCAACCGCCGACTGCGGAAGCGGCGGTGTCGCCCGGGCGGCTGGGGACGGCGCTCTTAGGGCTGCGGATCGACGCGGCCTCTTCCGCGGAAGCGGGTAGCGAGGGTGCCGCGCCGTTCGGCTTGGCGTACTTGCTGCCCTTCGAGCTGGTTTCCGTCCATTTGCTGACGGTGCTGATCGGGGCGGCCTACTTGGCCCGGCTCCGGCGTCCGGCCGGCACCCAATCCGAGGGGCGTCGCGAACCGGTTTGGGAACAATCCGATCGTCCGGATGCGGCCCTCACCGCTCTCGCCGCCGGGCAAGACGGCGGATCGTGACGTCCTCCGCCGCGGGGCGGGCGGCATTCCGAGTCGGTTTCGAGACGCCGGAAAACGCATTTACGAGGAACTTGGCCCCCAACGAGAAGTCCACGAAGATACCGGGTATCCATGATCGATCCGCCGCTAGCTCAGATCCCTCTAGCCGCCTATTTGTTGGTGGGAACCGTCCTGTTTGTGACGGGCATCACCTGCATGATCGCCAAGCGGAACCTGATCGGCATTCTGATCGGGATCGAGCTGATTCTGAATGCCGGCACGATCAACCTGGTGGCGATGTCCAGCCCGTTCGTGGCCGGGAGCACCTTACCCGCCTTGGACGGCCAAATCTTCGCCTTGTTTGTGATTCTCCTGGCCGCCGCCGAGGCGGCCGCGGCCTTGGCCATCGCTTTGACATTCTACGGCGGTTACGCGACGATCGACGTCGATCACGGTGATCGGTTGAACGGATGATGGAACCTCACACGGCAATTCCGAGCTTGCTGGCGGCGGCCTGTTTGGCGCCGCTGGCCTCGTTCGTGGTGATCTTGCTTGCCGGACCGCGCTTGGGACGCGGAGGCCGTTGGGCCGGCTACATCGCCACGGCGGCCATCGCGCTGTCGTTCGCGCTCTCCGCCGCGGCCGCATACCAATGGTTCACCGCTCATCCGCTCTCGGCATCCGCCGGGATGCACCAGGCGGCGGAGGATCACGGTTCCGCCCATCACACGGGCGTCGCGCCGCCCCCTCTGACCGGGACGTGGTACACGCTCGCCCGCTTCGGCGAGCTGCAACTCAGCGTGGGTTACTATATCGACTCGCTCACGATCGCGATGTTTCTCATGGTCGGCTTCATCGCCACCTGCATCCACGTCTATTCCTTCGGCTACATGCATGAGGAGTTGCACGAATTCCACGACGGCGAGGTCCGCGGAGACGGCGGCGAGCCGCTCGTGCGACCCGGCCGTTTCCACCGGTTCTTCCAGTTCTTGTCGCTGTTTTGCTTCAGCATGTTGGGACTGGCGGCGTCGGGCAATCTCTTCATGGTCTTTGCATTTTGGGAATTGGTGGGCGTCTGCTCGTACTTTTTGATCGGCTTCTACGTCGAACGCCGCTCGGCCTCCACCGCCGCCAACAAGGCGTTTATCGTCAATCGGGTAGGCGATTTCGGCATGGTCTTCGGGTTGATGATCTTGCTGGGTACGCTGGGGACGCTCGATTTCGGCGACGTGCCGGGACCCCGCGGTGAGCTGCGACCCGGGTTGTTCTCCCTGGTTCGCGCCGAGGCCGAGCATCACGCCCTGACCGTGCCCGAGGGAATGCGGCAATACGCGGGCGGGGCCGTGCGTTCCGAGGAAAGCGGGGAGGGATCGGCGGACGAGGCCGGGACGGCGCACGGGGCGACCGTCGCCGAATCTCACCAAGGAGCCGCTCCGCGCCGCGGCGCACCGCCGGGTTACGTGTGGTTGATCCTGGCTGGTCTGGGAGTTTTCTGCGGGTGCGTGGGCAAGAGCGCTCAGTTCCCTTTGCACGTCTGGTTGCCCGACGCCATGGAAGGCCCCACGCCCGTCAGCGCCTTGATTCACGCCGCTACCATGGTGGCCGCCGGCGTGTATTTGGTGGGACGCTGTTATCCCCTCTTTACGCCCGAGGTTCTCTACGTCGTGGCCGTGGTCGGTACCGTCACGCTGTTGATTGCGGCCGGTATCGCCCTGACGGCGACGGACATCAAGCGCGTATTGGCGTATTCGACGGTCAGCCAATTGGGGTACATGATGCTGGCCTTGGGAGTCGGCGGTTGGGTCGCCGGCCTGTTCCATCTGCTGACCCACGCCTTTTTCAAGGCCCTGTTGTTCTTGTGCTCGGGTTCGGTCATTCATGCCTGCGGGACCAACGAAATGCCGCGGATGGGCGGTCTGTGGCGGAAAATGCCCTGGACCGCCGGCACCATGCTCATCGGCTGCCTGGCGATCTCCGGGGTGGGTATTCCGCTGTGGTTCGGTCTCAGCGGCTTCCACTCCAAGGACGCCGTCATTGCCCAGGTCTTGCTGTTCCAGCGTGCCAATCCGATCTACGGTTGGGTGCTCTACGCCGCGGTGATCGGAGCGGCGATGACGGCCTTCTACATGTTCCGGCTGTGGTTCCTGACATTCGCCGGAACGCCGCGGGATGAGCACGTCTTCGCGCACGCCCATGAATCGCCGCCGTCCATGGTCGTCCCGCTGGCGGTGTTGGCGATCATGGCGGTCGCGGCGGGTTGGCAGGTGCCGGGGACGGAGTTCAGCATCCCGAACATTCTGGAGCAGGGGCGGCCGGCCGGGACGGGCGAAGCGGCGTTTGCCGGAGCGGCCTGGACGGCGTTGACCGTGCCGCCGGAGCACGAGTCGCACCAAGCCGCCATCCATGCGGCGGCCTCTTGGGCGGCCTTCGCCGCGGCGGCGATCGGCATCGGCCTGGCCGTCGTCTTCTACGGGACGCGGAACGTCGATCCGGCTCGGGTTGCGGCGGCCGTTCGGCCCGTGTACGTGTTCCTTAAAAATAAGTGGTATTTCGACGAGCTTTATGCCGTGCTGTGGGTTCGTCCCACCCTCTTTCTGGCCGGCTGTGCGGCCTGGGTGGATCGGCGAGTGATCGATCGGTTGGCCGACGGTTCCGCCGCCGCCGTCCGCGAGCTTGCCGTATGGGATGACGTGTTCGACCGCCTGTTCGTGGACCGAGCGGTCAACGGTTTGGCGGAGGTGACCTATCGTCTGGGCTTGAGTCTGAGGCGGGTTCAAACCGGAAGAATCCGGCTATATATCGTGTGGTTGGCCGCGGGGACGGCCGCCTTGTTCGTCCTCGCGTCGTTGTATTGGCAATTCTTGACGACATGATCCAATCGGCGGCGAACCGGTCGCAAGCGAGCAACCTATCGCACGCTTCCGACCGCGGCGGGATCTTCCGCCCGCGGCGACCGGCGAGGCCGAAAACGGAATACGCGAATGGGATATGCGCGCCCCCCGGGCGGCGCGCCGAGGACAACTTCGGATACGATCGCAGACCATGGCTGCCGCAATTGTCTTGAGCTTGATTATTTTCCTGCCCACGTTGGTGGCGCTGATCCTGCTTTTCATTCCGGCTCGGGCGACGGAGGCCATTCGCCGGTTGACGCTGGGTGCGACGCTGGTCGTGTTTCTGCTAAGCCTGCGGCTGATCTTGCCGGGCTTCGGAGGCTCCGACAACCCGGTCGAGCAGGCGGTATCGCAGGCGCGATTCACGGCGGGCGAGCCGGGCTTCCAAAACCTGGTGCAAATCCCCTGGATCCCCTCGTTCGATATCTATTACTTCCTCGGATTGGACGGTCTGAGCCTGCCGCTGGTCCTTCTGACGGCGTTTCTCAGCGTCCTGGCGGCCGCCGCGAGCTGGTCCATCACCAAGCACGTCAAGGCTTATAGCATCCTGTTTTTGCTGTTGGAGACGGGCATGCTGGGGGTGTTTACCGCCCTGGACTTTTTCCTCTTCTACGTATTCTGGGAAGTGGTCCTGCTGCCGATGTATTTCCTGATCGGCATTTGGGGCGGACCGCGCCGGGAGTACGCCGCCATCAAGTTTTTCCTGTTCACGCTGGTCGGCTCCGTGCTGATGCTGATCGCCCTGTTGGTGATGTACTACAACAGCGACGTCCGCCGGCTCTCGGAGCAGCAGCGGCGCGACGCCTTGCTGCATGAATCGGTCATTACCAAGTCGTTGGCGCCCAGCGAAAAACCCTTGCACACGTTCAGTCTTCCGGCCTTGGCGGAGCTGGGCCGATTGCCGGATTCGCCTTTCGAACGGCCGGCCCTCTTCGGCAAGTCTCTTGCGTGGTGGTGCTTCCTGCTGCTCTTGTTCGGCTTCCTGATCAAGGTGCCCTCCGTGCCGGTTCACACCTGGTTGCCGGACGCCCACGTCGAGGCGCCCACACCGATCTCGATGATTCTGGCGGGGATTCTGCTCAAGATGGGCGGTTACGGCGTCCTGCGGATCTGCTATCCGATCTTTCCGTCGGCGGCTTTCGAGTTGGCGTGGCTGGTTTGCCTGCTGGGGCTGGTGAGTATGGTTTACGGCGCCTTGGCCGCCATGGCGCAGAAGGATTTCAAGCGGCTGGTGGCGTATAGCTCGGTCAGCCACATGGGCTACGTGGTGCTCGGCATCGGAGCTTGGAGCCTGGTCCCCGGCGTCTGGGACGGCCAGTACTGGAAGATGGGGATGAACGGGGCGATGTTCCAGATGATCGCCCACGGGTTATCCTCCGCCGGCATGTTCTTTTTGGTGGGCGTGCTGTACGACCGCGTACACCACCGGGAGATCGACCGCTTCGGCGGCATCTACGGCCGAATGCCCGCCTACTCGGCCTTGGCCTTCGGGCTGTTCTTCGCCGCGCTGGGGCTTCCCGGGCTGTGCGGGTTCATCGGCGAGGTCTTGGTCGTGCTCGCCTCCTTCCGCTACAGCGTTGTCATGGCGATCATCGCGGCGTCGGTGATGATCTTGACGGCGGGCTACATCCTGTGGACGATCCAGCGGGTCTATCTGGGGCCGGAATATCGTGGGCCGCATCCCGAAGGGCTGACGCCCCTCACCGCCCGGGAATTCATGATCGGAGCCGCGCTGTTGATACCGGCCGTCGTCTTGGGCGTCTATCCGCAATCGCTGCTCCAGTACATGGCTCCCAGCGTGGATCGTACGGTGGACGAGATCTCCGCCTGGATGCGACGCGCGGAAGCCGCGGCGCCGGAGTTGATCCCGACGGCGGACTTGCCCGCCTCCACGCGGGAAGCCTGGCTGCAAGCCTGGAACTCCGACGGCAAGGCGAAAGGGGGATGATTCGAATCGGTCGCCCGGGCCGCCGCCGACCGGGTGGGCGTTCCCTGTGCGGCATGAAGCGTATTCCCTGGAACCGTTTTCGGGACGTGAATCGATCGTGAATCTGCTTTATTTGCTCGAGCGACTCGAAGGCGACGTCACTCATTCCCTGCGGCTATTCGCGCCGGAGGGGCTGGTGTGCGTCACCATGTTGTTGCTGCTATTGTCGCGGATGTTCCTGCCGTCGCGCCGGAAGCTGCCGTACTCGCTGGCGTTTCTCGGCGTGGTCGCGGCCTTGGGGGCGGCCGTCCTGCAATGGCCCTCGTTGGCGCTCCTGCCGCATTGGCCCCCTACCGCCGTGAGCGGCTTCACCGGTCTGTTGCGGTTCGACCTCTTGGGACTGTTTTTCCGCATCCTCTTTCTGGGGTTCAGCGTGGTTTTCGTCGTTTTTCTGGCCATGACGCGGCTGCCCGAGGATGAGGACGCCGGAGAATTCCTGGTGCTTTATCTGGCGTCCATTTTGGGCCTGTGCGTCATGGCTTCGGCCGATCACTTGTTGATGGTGCTATTGGGCATGGAGATGGCCGGCGTGCCCGGGTACATTCTGGCCGGTTTTATCAAATCGCGTCGGGCGTCGGGCGAGGCGGCCGTCAAATTCGCCCTGTTCGGAGCGGCGTCGGCGGGCACCATGCTGTACGGCATGACGCTGCTGGCCGGCAGCCTCGGTTCGTTCCATTTGCCCGAAATGGGGGCACGATTGGCCGCGATCACCGATCCGTCCGCCTTTGCCGCCCATGCCCCCGTCCTCGTGCTGGGACTGTTGATGCTGCTGGTGGGCCTGGCCTTCAAGCTTTCGGCGTTTCCGTTCCATTTTTGGGTGCCGGACGTTTTCGAGGGGGCGGCCGCCGAGGTCGGAGCCTATCTTTCCACCGTTTCCAAGGCGGGAGCGCTGATCCTGTTGATCCGCGTGACGGCGGGCTTGCTGGGGGCCGATCCGACCGTCAACCGTCTCCCGGAACCGGCCCAGTTCGCCGCGGCGACGCGGGGCATCACAGCCGACTCCGCTCGCCTCGCCGCGACGTTCCCGAACGCCGTCCCCACTGCGGCGGTCCTTGCGGCTCCCGGCGCGGATCGCCATGCAGCGCCGGCCGCACAGGTTTCTCGGTCATCGCCGTCCGCCGTGCCGGGTCGCGCGTCCTCCACCGAGGTGGCAAGCCGATTCTTGGCCGCCGTGCTCGCCGTCTTGGCCGCCGTCAGTTGCACGTTCGGAAATCTGGCCGCGTACGGGCAGAGGAATTTCAAGCGGCTGTTGGGGTACTCCACGATAGCACACGCGGGCTACATGTTGATGCCCGTCGCCGCCGCGGCCATGCTGTGGCCGTCCCAGCCCGAGCTTGCCCGCTGGGCTTTGGCCGCGACCGCCTTTTACGTGGCCGTGTATTTGATCATGAATCTGGGCGCGTTCGCGGCGACGGCCTTCCTACGGGACGCCTTCCGCAGCGAGACGATCGACGACTTTGCGGGCTGGGTCCGCGTCTCGCCGGGGTTGACGGCGGCCGTGACCGTGATCATGTTCAGTCTGATCGGTTTGCCGCCCTTGGCAGGTTTTGCGGCCAAGTTCGCGGCGTTCGCCTCGCTGACCTATGCCGGGTTGTGGGCCTTGCTGGTGGTCGGTGCCGTCAACACGGCGATCAGTCTGTTCTATTACTTGCGAGTCGTCAAGGTCATGGTGTTGGACTCGCCGGGCGAAGCCGTCGCCGGGGAGCAGCCGGGCGTCGGCATTCCCGCCGCGATGTTCGTATCCTCCTTGGCCTTGGCGCTGATCGTGTTGGGCGTACTCTGGCAGCCCTTGTTCGGTTGGGCCAAGGCCGCGGCCGGTCTGCCGTGACGGGCTGCACGACGCTTCTCCGGCGGCGAGGCGTCCCGTGACGGCCGGATCGACGGGCGTACGCAGGCGAGGCTGCACGCTCACAGAATCGGGAATGAAACGAATCGTGATGGAAACTCAACTGGAACCCTTGTCCCAGGCTTCCCACGGCTACGAAACGGTGGGGGCTTCCGATTCCTTGCAAGGCCCAGGCGACGGCGATAGGGCGGCCTCGGACGGCGGACTCTGGAATCGGATGCTGACGTTGACCGCCCGCTCGTTGCCCTCTTATTTGTATCGGGCGCGGCCTTGGGTGCCGGGGCGTTTCGTCGATCTCTGGGAAGCCATGCAGGAGATCGCGGGAGAGCACCGCGAATTCGCCGCCAAGCTGGCCGAGCATCTCGTACGTCGCGGCGGAATGCCCGATCCCGGCAATTATCCCGCCGTGTATACCGCGTGGCACGATCTTGCGCTCGACTTTCTGGCGGATAAGACGATCCGCGAGTTGCGTGGCGGGGCGGCGGAGTTGGAGGCGGCCGTGGGCGGTTCCGGCCTCGATCCCGCCGTTTCCAAGTCCGCGGAATCGCTGCGCCGGCTTTTTCTCGACGAAGCCGAGCGGTTGCAGACGTTGTTGGACGATCTACGACGAGTATCGCCTGCCTCGCCCGACGATGCGGGATGACCGCCCGCCGCGCTCGCGGATCACGAGTCGAGATGCCGTAGATAGGATGGGAATCGGACGGCGAGAGAAGGATTTCCGCGCCGGTCGCCGCGGAAGGAAAGGGCCCCCGCCATGCCGACGGATCGCGATGTCCCGCCCGGATTGTGGTTCGACACGCACGCTCATCTCTACTTGTTGGACGAGGAATCGCCGCGGGAGGAGATGCTCCGCCGCGCGGAAGAGGCCGTACGAGCGGCGCACGAAGCCGGCGTTTACGGAATTCTTTGCCCCGGCATCGACACGCCGAGCAACGAGGCCGCGATGGAATTGGCCCGGCGATGTCCCGGGGTGGTCTGGGCGGCGGTCGGCGTCCATCCCAATGCGGCGGCGGAATGCGGCGAGGAAGATTGGGAACGGATTGCGGCCTGGGTCCGCGATCCCCGGGTCAAGGCGATCGGCGAAACGGGCCTCGACCGCTACCGTGACTACACTCCGTGGGATGTGCAGTGCGACTGGTTTCGACGTCACTTGGAGCTGGCGGTGCGGAGCGGTCTGCCGGCGGTCATCCACTGTCGCGACGCCGAGGAGGAAATCACGCCCCTGCTGCGCGAGTTCGCGGAGCAGGGGCTTCGCGGCGTGATGCACGCCTGTGCGGCCGCCTGGGAGCGTGTTGAACGGTGGCTGGAGTGGGGGTTCTATATCAGCTTCGCCGGCTCGGCGACCTACCGCAATCGCAAGTTCGACGTGATTCGTGAGACGGCACGGCGGGTACCGCTCGACCGGATTCTAGTGGAGACCGACGCCCCCTATCTGACCCCGGAGCC
>FWPV01012020.1_pt1 | contig 12745 bp, 10 predicted proteins | sample 2228371 | NCBI WGS metagenome assembly FWPV01 (sample SAMEA103939776, study PRJEB20133) | metagenome | reverse complement strand
GGGCGAGTCCAGCCTTTGACCTCGCCAAAGCGGAAGTTACTTGTTAAGGTGCGATTCTGGTTTCATGAAGATAGAAGTCTTGGCCCAATTGGGCGTCCTGACATTGTAGCGATGAAGAAGATTTTACCGAATAGAAATCAACTCAACACCTTTTGGACACTGTCACCAACCCACCGCAACGCCATCTTGCTGGAGGCTATTGCCGAAGCCCACGCTTGGCACTACCGCCGCAACCCGGCCTACCGGCGTATGGCTGATAGCCGGGGTGTGGGGGAGCGGCTCGGTGAGCGGGATCTGGCACGGGTTCTGCGGCCCACGGCTCAGACCTTCAAGTCGTACATCGGCGCCATCGGCACGGCCTTTCCCCAGGAGCAGCCGGTAGGGTTCCTGACCTGGCTGGCCGACCAAATGTCGGTGGAGTTGCCCCGTGAACGGTTTAGCCGGTTCCGACGGCGCTATCCGACATTGGAAAAGCTACTCCGTGATTTCGAGACCATCTACCACGACTTTGGTTTCGAGGTAACCACCAGTAGTGGCACGTCGGGTCGGGCGACGATCATGGTCCGTGACCGAGAGACAGCAAATCTGGCACTGGACTGCTTTGCTGAGATGATCCAGGCAATCTGGGGAGTGGGTTCGAAGTACAACGCCATCTTTATGATGCCCCGCGAAACCCGCATTGCTATGGCCCGCACGGCCCGCTTCGGCACCGAGCGGCTAGGGATGCAGGGCGAGGGCCGCGTTCATTTTACCATCACCTTCCCTGCCGACCCCGACCGGGTTCGCATCCGGGCGGGCAGGACACTTCAGAGAGGTTGGAGGGGATTCCTGGAAAGACACCTCTGGCACCCCTTTGCCCGTTGGATGGACGAGCGATACGTACAACCCCGGGCTGTGGCCCGGACCATCTCCCTGTTAAAAGCAGCCGAGCGATCGATGGGGGTTTCGACGCTGCTCTTTGGTAGTTTGGTTCAGCTCCATGCGTTGAGCCAGGAACTACAACGACGGGGGTATAAAACAAGCGGACAGCGGGTGCTTCTCCCACCTGGCAGCCTGGTCGGTACGGGCGGTGGACTGAAGCAGCAGTATCCCTTCTCACCAACCTACATCCGGCAGGCCATCCAGGCCGTGCTGGGTGTTGACGGTGGAGGATCTATTCCTGTCAGAGATGTGATGGGCATGGCTGAAGCTAACTGGGCCGCGCCCCAGTGTCAGGCTGGTAACTACCACCTTCCTCCCTGGCTGTATGCCGTGGCACTTGACGATGATGACGAAATCCTAGTTGGGGCAGATGTGGTAGGCCTGCTGGCCTTTCTGGATCCGATAGGCGGTGGACGGCTCTTTCCATCGTTCTTCAAAACGACCGACCGGATACGGTTGGTCAACGGGGCGAGCGGTTATGACCCGACCCTCTGCTGCCCTTGCGGGCATGACACACCCTACATTGTGGATGGAACGATCGTGCGGGTAGATCTGTTGGAAGAAGCCGGCTGTGCCGGCCAGCTATAGGTTCGATCCCGTCTCCGGAAAAGGGTAGGGGAATGGATGAGACCATAGGAGGTAAACGATTGCAACGACTTTATAACGGGTTCTGGTTTCCACCGTCGGTCCGGGCAGCAGTCCTCACGCCAGATACTCGGTATGATTATCTCCACTTCAAAAAAGGTGAGATTGTGCCAACGAGTGACTCCGAAACCGTAACGGTGCGCTGGCCCTGCCTGGATTTAGCTGGCTGGCAGCATGCCGTTGAACGCCTGAGAAAAAATCGGCAGCAGGCCAGGAGAGATAGTTGGCCCGAGCGCCTGTCCCAGGCCATGTGCCAAGTGCAGGACCTGTGGAAACAGTCCGATCCTCGTTGGCAGAGCACTCTTGAAGCCTTGGCCATCTGTACTGGCCACTCGGCAGCGATGCTTGATTTTGCTCTGAGCGGGTTAAACCTGGCCTCGGTGGAGGAGCTTTGTCGAGCAGCCTCTTGCCGATTGACCCGAGCCATCAAGGGAGAGTTTGTGACGCTGGATGGTCTGTTGGGCAGAGGCCGTTTTTTCACGGATGGGCGCTGGCAGAGTCTAGCTACCAAGATTTTGCTACAGCTCGATCGCTACCGGGAGCGGCCTTGGAACTTGTCCCAGAAGCCCCCCGGTCTGATCTTGGGCTATGCAGCCGGTAACGTGCCAGGTACCGGCCTGTTGTTCATCCTACTGGGGCTGATCACCGCCATCGGCAGCGGATCAGACACCGCCCCACCAGTCATCGTTGTAAAAAACTCGCAACGGGAACCACTGTTCACGCCGTTGGTGATGGCTGCTCTGGAAGCGGTTGACCCAGCCCTGTTGGATACCACGCTGGTCACACTGTGGGATTATACCGACACAGCCCTGCAAGAGTACCTGATCTCCCAGGCCGACCTAGTTATGGCGGCCGCCAGTGACGAGACTTTGGACAACATCGAGCAGGTGGTGATGCAGGTATCCACCCCTTCTCGGCCGATCCGGTTCCATCGGCACGGCCACAAAGTCAGTTTTTCCACCATAGGGCGCGAATGCCTGGAGGTGGACCGGGTAGACCCAGAGAACGGTGTGCCTCTGCTAGAGATGGTGGCCCTGCTGGCTTCCCTGGACGTGGCTTTCTGGAACCAGCAGGGATGCCTGTCCTCGCGGGTGCACTTTGTGGAGCAGGGCTATGGCCCTGGCTACCACTCGGCCGAGGTGTACGGGCTGACTGTGGTCGAGAGCCTGCGCACCCTGGACATCTGGCTGCCCAAGGGCGTGTCAAGAAAGCGCTATCTTCACAACCTGTTTGACAAGTACCAGGCTATGGCTGTCAGCGGGGCAGTCCAAGTCCTCTCTGGCTATGATGACAACTTGCTTGTCGTGCTAGCCCGACGACCGCTGACGCCAGAGCAGTTTCGAGAAACCGTCAACGACTGCCAGGAACGTACAGTGATCATCATCCCCGTGGACGACATAATGGAAGTTCCTGGCCGCTACCTGAAACAGGTGCGCCGAGAGCACTTGCAGACGATGAGCGTAGCCCTAGGCATTCCCCCTTTCTGTTCTCCCCCGATGAGAGATAGAGAGGGTAATTCCCGGCTTCTACGCTATGCCGAAGCCCTGGGCAAAGCCGGTGTGACCAGCATCCGTACCGTAGGCCGAGGTGCATTCCCTCAGCTCGCCTATTCGTGGGATGGGTTGATCCCGCTTGACCTGATGGCTGAACGCAAGTCAGGTTACTTTACCACGTTGGAATTTGACCAACCATGGGCCCAGATCTGCGAAACGTACCAGATGGTGAGGCAAAGAATGCACAAGGCGCACAGCACAAGATAAAAATTGTGCATTATGAATTGGATGTCGGAAAGGAAAATGCCAAATGCAGAACGCCGAAGACAGAGACTTGCGCAAGACTCGGCCGATGCAGCCACGAGGCAGTCAGGAAAGCCGACCGGAGGAGCCCTCTGCTGTGTCGCCTGACCCTGGCGGCGAGGCTTCTGGCAGCTGCAAAGAGAAAAGTCCAGCCAATCATTTGCGGCAATTGACAGAGGCCAAGGAATCACCCGCGATTGCCGCGCTGATCGAACCACTACCGCCTGAACTCCTCACCAGTGCGGAGAAGCCAGAGTCTCCGGAGACAGTTCAATATCGCTCCTACGACGAGAGAATGCTGAAACAGGACGACATCGCCACGCCGGCACCCATTCCCATAGCCCAGGAAGCAGCCAGGGCCAAGCTACTAACATGGTGCGCCTCTTGTGCTCCACGGGTAGTGGTGGGCCTGTGCTTGGTCATCAGCTTGGCTTCTCTGATTTTGAACGGCACGCTGATCTACCGGCTGATGGTGGTGCAGCAGGTGGTTATGGAGGGGTTGGACGAAGCCATCGCCGCTTTAGGCAACCTGAGCGGCACAGGAGTCCAGTACGACTATCACTTTGAACAGATGATCCCCTTTTCGGGAGACATTCCGTTCAAGCAGGACCTGGTGTTCCCCTTCAAAGGCAACATCCCAATCAATACCACGGTCAGGGTGCCCATTGACGTAGGGCCTTTGGGAACCTTCGTCGTCGCCGTGCCGATCAACACCAGCGTTCACATCGAAACATCGATACCGGTCCACGTGGACCAGACAGTCCACGTCAGCACGACGATCCCACTCAGCCTGACCATCCCAATTGACATCAAAGCGGATAAGCCACCGCTTCGGGACGTGATTGACCGAGTCCGGGAATGGCTGATGCGATTGCGAAAGTCACTCTAAACTATAGAGGAGAGAGCCATGACTCAAAGCTGTATAATGTTCGCTCGCGCCCTGCTTTTTGTTCGATCATTGCGCACTTGGATCCCAAGTTTAGCTTGGAAGAGATGATTGATGTTGTGATCGAGTATTGCCAGACCCGTGTGTTGCTTTCTGAGCTGCTATCAGAAGTGCAGAAAGCCAATCCCAGCCAATACGAGAGATACCGCACTAAGCTACAGCAAACTTAGGCCGTTGCCCCGGCATCTGTAGGTATGCTGCGATCAAATAAATTAGCGTATGAAAGGAGTAGGACCATGACTTTCTCAGGGATGAGTTCCAAGGAAAAGACCATCGTCGCCATCCTGGGCGTGATCATTCTGGCCGCACTGATCGGTATTGGCATCCTAGTGGCCCGGCTGGTCACTGGTGACCAAGGGGGTAGGCCGGCAACGGGGATCGCCGTGTCCAAGACACCTGCCACAGCAGCGCCAGAACCTGCGGTGACGGTTACACTCGTGGCTCCACCGTCATTAGACCAACTCGCCCAGACGACTCCTGGCCCCATCAGCGACAAACCGGTGATCGTCGGGCGTGCGGAAAGCCCCGGCCCGTTCCTGCCGGCTATGCTGACCAACCATCCCCTACACGCTGGCCGCCGTTATCGCCTGGAGATAACGGCAGCGGACGGTTCTAGCATCCGCATCTGGGGAAGTTGGAGCCAGGCGGCTATGGGTGCTAAGGGTGAGATACAGATGCCTCTGCCCCAGCCGATTGATGGCGTAACGCCGTTTCGCGTGGACATTGCCCCGCCGCTGGCCAACCCAACTTTGTGGAGCTGTTCGGTATCTGTGTCCTCCAAGGACCTGCAGGGACAGCCTCCCGGCCTAGTGATTACGATCTGGGATGTAACAGGGGGCAAATAGACCGGGATAGCCGAAGGGCTTTGCCGCAAGCTCAGCCGGATGGTTGGGGCGGATTTGGGAACTTTGGAAACCCTTTGAATCAAGTAACAGGCAATGGGGTAAGGAAATGGCAGGGCTGTACCCTGTTTTACAGCTGGATGTCGGCCAGTTCTCCGATCGCGGATGCCGACGGCCCAACAACGAGGACTGGCTGGGTACCTTCCGGCCGGACGATGCCAGGCGGCTGGCGATAAAGGGTAGCCTGTTCCTGGTAGCCGACGGTATGGGGGGCCACCAGAGCGGCGAACTGGCCAGCCGTCGTGCGGTAGACCAGGTGATTCGCAACTATCTGAACGATCCGGCCGACGAAGTAGCTACCAGCCTACGACGGTCTATCGAAGCCGCGAATGCGACCCTCTACGCCGAGGCAACAGGTAGAGGGGCCATCGGGCACTGGGGTACAACGCTGGTGGCAGCTGTAGTGTGGAATGACGAGCTATGGATCGCCAACGTGGGCGACAGCCGGGCCTACCTGCTGCGTGCCGGAAAACTGCGCCAGCTGTCGCGGGATCATTCGTGGGCTGCTGAGGTAGCAGGAGCCGGTCCGGCAGGGGAAGGGATTGGGCACCACTTGGTCAGCCGAGCACTGGGGATAAAACCCCGGGTGGAGGTGGACGTGTATCCGCCTGTGAAGCTGCAAACTGGCGATCGGATCCTTCTCTGTTCCGATGGCCTGACCACCACACTGTCTGGTGAAGAGATCCGCGACATTGCAACCTGTTACCTGCCCCAGACAGCAGCAGAAGCATTGGTGAAAGCCGCCAACGAGCGGGGTGGGATGGATAATATCAGTGCAATTCTGATCCAGGTGACTGGGAAGAGAATGGTCTGGGATTGGCAGACCCCCAGGCACCTGCGGAAGACGCCATCCCAACCTCGGGTCTGGCAGCAAGTAGCCGTCGATCTGCAGCACATCCTCCCTGGTGGTGAGCAGGGTTGGCGGTTGCTGCTGTTCGCCGTGACTGCACTGCTCATCGCCCTGGCCTTGATAAGCCTGGGCCTTGCCCTGGGATTGGTGATCTTTGCCATATTGAAATAGTAAAAAAGGAGGAAGAGATGAGATTGATTGCCCCAGATGGAAATGTCTATCCCTTGAAAATAGGGAGAAATTGCGTAGGCCGGGTATCGGGTAACGACATTGTCCTGGCCGACAGGGCCATGTCCCGGAGACACGCCGAGCTGCACTGGGATGGGCAGCATTGTGTCGTCGTCGATCTGGGTAGTACCAATGGCACATTTCTCAACGGTCAGCGGCTGGCTCCGCACCAGCCTCAACCAGTGCCTTCTGGTGCCCGCTTGGGCTTTGGCCCGACGATGGTAGTTACGCTAGTTGGCGATATGGCCAATGCCGCTATCGCCCATACGGCTCCAGACTCCTCAGCCCCGTTGTCGACAGGAACACCGTCGACAACCGGTCTGGATCTGATCTTTCTGGCGCTAGACGTAGCGTTGGACTATCGGAAACTAGGAGTGACTTTTTTAGGGCTCCTGGTGGCAGGTCTAGTGAGTGTGATCTTGGCCTGGATCTTTGCCGAGGTTTCGCTCGACAGCATTGTGCTCGGCGTAGCCATCGCCCTGGTAGGGCTCGTTGCCCTGTGGCTCATTTTGACCTTCGTAACAGCGACCATCACCCGTCTGGCCTCGATCGAGCTAAGTGAAGGGAGAAAGGTTCCAGTCCGCGAGGCCATGGCCTTTGTCGGCCAGCATTTCTTGACCTTTCTTTTTTCACCACTGGTATTGCTTATTGGCTTGGTGCTGACGTTGGTGGCTGAGTCCGTGTTCCTGCTACTGGGGCGCGTCAATTACCTGGGCGAGTTGGTCACCTCCCTAGCCTTTCTACCGTTAGTCCTCGTAAACTTGCTTGTCCTAGTGATCGCCTGGTTTGGAACAGCACTGACCTTTCCCATCATCGCCGATCGTGGCGAGGGTATTGGGAATACCCTCTCATACATATTGACCATTGTTCGCCGAGCGCCCGGCCGCTTGATAGCTTATATGACAATAGTAAATTTAACATGCATTATAATGTTAGCTGTTTGTTTCTACTTATTATTTAGCGCATTTTACGTAACCTCTGCCTTGACAGCTGTTGGCATGGAACCGACCAAGTTCGTGGCAGTGCTCGGTAGTGCGCCTATAAGCAACCTCGGGGATTTGTTTCCTGAACTCTCGTATGGGCTGTACGGTGGTTTGTGGCATGAACCACCAGCCACATATCCCATTGCCAGTTTCCTGTTCGGACTATCTGTGCTAGGCTTGCTGTTGCTCGCCCTGACCATTCCTCAACTCTTTTATTTGGCTGGCACATGCGCTGTGTATCTGAATCTTCACCGGGATGTGTCTGGCCTGGAGCGGGCGCACCCACGCCGGAAATAGCAGGACTTGGGTGAGGCTGGCCGAGCTGGCAGCGGGATGCCGCACGCTGGTGGGATGGAGCGCCTGGCAGGCCAAAAAGCAAGCCGGTATAGCGAGACATTCCTGATTCCAGACAGGTCTACTGCCCGCACTGTGGACGGTGGCAATGGTAGGACTAGAGATTTTGTGATTTATGAGGTTGCAAAATGGCAGAAATTGATATGGCGACTATCGGGTTGACGGTGATCGTGTCGCTGTTGGCTCTTCTGGCCGCCGTGCTGGTGTTCGTAATCTCTGTTCAGCGGCCTAGGCTGCGTATGGCTACTCCTACCCCCCTGCCCATGAGCCCGCCTGAGCAGAGAGGAGCTATCGTCTACCGGAGCCTGACGCCATCGTCGTTGCCTCGCTCCTCGACCCACCGACCCGCGCCACCGGTGCGCCAGCCGGTGGCCAGGCTGGCTGCCCTGCTCACAATCCACAGCGGACCGTTGCAGGGCAACCGATTTCCGTTGGCTCGGCCGATCATTGTCTTGGGGCGGAGTAGCTTATGCGATATCACCCTCCCTGATCTTCAGACCTCGCGTCAGCATGTCCGCCTAGAATGGCGGCCCGACGGGTTGTACTTGGTGGATATGAACAGCACTAACGGAACTTTTATCAATAATCGCCGCATTAGGCAGTATCGTCTTAGAGGGGGAGAGCAGGTGCAGATCGGCAATACGATTTTAACCATCCAGTTGTACTGATTTCACTGTTTACTCCCTTTTTCCTTCCTGGCGGGAGAAGGGAGAGGGAATTGGGGAGAGTAAGGTGAGGTCACAGGAGAAGGGCGATGAGCGAATTTATCGTCGAAGATGGGGGTGGAGTCCGGCGGGTACCCATTGAAGGGCAGATGACCATTGGCCGGAGCTGGAACAACGATCTGGTCCTGCGCTCGGTCGTCGCCTCCCGACGTCATGCCTGGGTTTGGCAGCAGGGAGGGCAGGTTATTATCGAAGATCTGGGTAGCACGCACGGAACTCTGGTGAACGGCCAGGTGGTAACATTCCCTCGGTTTCTGAATCACAACGACGTAATCACCATCGGCGATGCACAGCTCACCTTTCTAGTTGTTCATGGACCGTCTGATGAGGAGCCGCTTTATGCGAGGAGCACTGGACAATCCTGTCGTGATGCCGACCAGACGCCTGCGAGAGGAGTGCCCCGGTTGATGGCCAGTCAACTCTTCTGCCCGCAATGCAACGCTCCCAATTACCCTAAGGCCAGGTTCTGTGCCCGCTGTGGTTATGCTTTAGGTTGGCAGTTCGCCTATGGGCCAGAGTGGAGAGAGCGAGGGCAGCAAAGATGGCCGGGCCACCCCATCACTCCGATGGAACCGGTGGCTATTCGACCATTCCCGGTGACGCCATTATCGTCAAAGGCAGGGGTGAGTAAAGGGGTATGGGTCATGATCCTGCTTCTGATCATCCTGGCCATAATGTTATTGACGATCCTGAGCGTGCTCGTCGCCTACACCCTGACATGAGATGCGGTCAGAAAACCACGGTGAACGTTTGGAGACCACGGCAGGTGAGGAGACGCTTGATTAAAGGGCAAGCATGAAGCTGATCGGCAAAACGTTAAACCAATATCATATCCTGTCCGAACTCGGACAGGGTGGTGTGGCCGTGGTGTACCGTGCCCACCAGCCTTCGCTGGGCCGCGACGTGGCACTCAAGGTGCTGCTGCCTGACTTGGTGGCCCAAGACCAGTGTGTGGTGCAACGTTTCCAGCAGGAGGCTGCGGCTGCAGCCGGACTCAGCCATCCCCACATTCCGGGCCGGACACTGGGCACGCCGGAGTACATGTCGCCAGAGCAGGCAACCGGCGACCCGGTGGGGCCAGGGACGGATGTATACTCCCTGGGCACCGTCTGTTACGAGACGCTGACTGACCGGGTGCCCTTTAGAGACATCATCTCTCAGGTATTGCACGCCCAAGTGTACGATCCTTCCCCACCCATCTGGCAAGTGAACCAGCACATCCCTGAAGAGGTGGGCCAGGTCTTTTACAGCAACGGCGGCTGGGGGCTAGATCAGGCTCACTATCGAGTGGCGGACGGAAGCTGGCAGACCGTCTTTACCTACACCTGTTCCATCAATGTGGCAACCTATACCGCCACCTGGTCCGTGGCCTGGTCGCTCCTGGCCGAAGGGGCCAACGAGATAGACCTCCGGGTGCGGGAGTGTGGTGACACAGATTGGGTGACGCACACCTATACGGCCGAGGTGAGCGGCTTCCGCTTCCTGCTGGACACCGTCGCCCCCACCTCATCGGCCAAATCACCTGCCCACTCGTCGCCGGGAAAAGCGATCCCTGTCACCTGGGAGGCAAGCGATGCCACGTCGGGGTTGGGCCAGACCTGCCTGTGGTATACCTTCGACGTCACCGATACCTGGACCACCACCCTGGGCTGCCAGGCCGGCACCTCCGGCACCTTCACCTTCACGCCAACCGCTGAGGGGCTGTACTACTTCCAGACCATCGCCACCGACAACGCCGGCAACGTCGAGGATGGCCCGACCGGCGATGGCGATACGTCCACAAAAGTGTCCAAGCTCTTCACCCACCTGCCGCTGGTGGTACGGGCCTACACTCCACCTGCACCCGACCTGACCCACTCTGCCAAAACGGCGGACAGGGCAGCGGTCAACGCCGGGGAGGTGCTGACCTACACCATCGTCCTGACCAACAGCGGAGACGCAAAGGCCTACAACGCCACCCTGTTCGACCCCATCCCGGACCAGACGGCGTTCATGGACGGCAGCGCCCAAGACTGCACCTACAACGCCGAGCAGAAACGGATGGAGTGGAGCGGCTCCCTGGAGGCCGGGGGCTCCCACCTCTGCCGCTTTTCGGTCCGGGTGGCCGAGGATGCCGGCGGCAATCTCGTCAACACCGCCACGGCCTACGACGGCTACCATCTCACGCCGGTGACGCTGCAGGCGAGCACGCTGGTGATGGTCACCAATGGCGGCTTCGAGACAGGTGATTTTACCGGCTGGAGCCATGGTGGAGAGCTACCCCAGAGCGTGACAACCTTCCAGCCTCACGACGGCGGCTACACCGCCCTGTTAGGAGAACTGGTGCTGGCTGGGTTGCAGCCCGAGAGCTCTGCCTGGCTGATGCAGACAGTGGTGGTGCCGGCCGGAGCAATCCTACCTACACTGAGCTTCTGGTATCGCATCGTAACCAACGACGTGTACGACTGGGCCTCGTTCCACGTCCAGGTGCGGGATAGTGAGGGCATGGTGCTGGCCGACGTGCTGCGTGACGGATATGGGGGTCTGAGTGGAACGAACATTCCACCGCCAGGAACGGACCTGGGCTGGAAGCAGCATACCTTCGATCTGAGCCACTACCGAGGGCAGACAATCCAGGTCTGGTTTGAGAGCAAGAACGAACAAAATGGGGCATAGGGCATCTGGACCTACGTAGACCGAGTGCGGGTGACGGGGGAGTAACATCATTCCTCGTCTCCTTCCCTCTTCCCTAGAGAGCGGAGTGAGGATCGGGGGGAAGGGGGTTGGGGAGATGAGGTTTAAGGTGAGGAGGTATAAAGATGAACGAGTTGAATTTAGTCTTGTCAAATGGCCGGGAGATACCATTGCAGCCTGGCCGGATCACCATCGGGCGGGGGGCAGGCAACAATGTGGTGCTGAACGTGACCCAGGTTTCGCGCCGCCACGCCGAGATCCGCTACGACGGCCGCGACTGCCTGTTGGTAGACCTGGGCAGCACCAACGGGACGGCAGTGGACGGTCGGGCTTTGACACCCCATCAGCCCTATCCGTTGCGGCCTGGGAGTGTGGTAAGTATGGGGGGGCAGGCTGTCTTTCGCATCGAAGAGAGCATCGCCGAAGAAGTGCCGTTCTACTCAGGCGAAGAGCCACCAGCCAGGGCCTCCACCTCCCCCTGGATTTTTGTCCTGGGAGGTCTGGCGGCTGTGTTGCTGGTGGCGCTGGTGGTGGTGGCCGCGCTCTTGCTCCGGGCACAAAAGGGTGAAGGAACGCAGACGGCTGGGGCTTCGCCCGTGGCGGCAGTGGCTACCGCGACTGCCCCGCCAGTCGGAGGACAGACCCAACCCACGGCCGAGGTTCTGCCGCCGACCGCGCTTCTCATCCCGACGCCACCGCCGTCTGGGGCCGGGGGACAGGTTCCACCTGCCGCCGGTGGACAACCACCGCCGGGGGGGCAGGTCCCGCAGCTTACGAGCATTGTGCCGACGCTGCAAGGGTGGGCAACTTCACTGGCCCCGCTCTTTCCAGCAGGCACACCGGGGGCGCTTCCCGGCACCGAGCGCTACGCGGCTCCCATCCTGGTCTCGCCAGACAACGGAGCTTCCTTTCAGGGCCAGGACGCGGCCATCTTCCTGACCTGGCAGTCGGTGGGTCATCTGAAGGCCGACGAGTATTATAACGTCTCGATGCGCTACTCGCAGAATGGCCAGATTCAGTTTGCCGGCGGGTGGGTGCAAAAGACAGAGTGGCGCGTGCCTGACTGGCTCTTTGGTCGGGCTGACCAGGGCCGCTTTGAGTGGAACGTGACGGTGCATCAAGCATTTACCATCCGGCAGGATGGCAGCAAGGAAGGACCGGCGATCAGCCCCAAGAGTGAAACCCGGTTCTTTATCTGGACGGAAAAGGAAGAGAAAGCACCGACGCCGGAGGGACCGTCGCCAACGCCAGAGGGACCGTCGCCAACGCCAGAGTTTGATAAGTAGGATCGGATCCCAGGCCTTGGCTCCTTGCCGGCCGGTTCGGCTGGCTCTTTGGCTGGTTTCCTGTCGATCTCCTTACCGGCATCGGGCAAAGCAGCAAGAAAGAGCTGGTCATCAGCCTCAAGAGTGAGACCTGGTTCTTCACTTGGACGGGGGCGGCAGAGACACCGCCACTGACCCGGCCAACAACAGAGCCAACTGTGGAGCCGATACCAACATTTGGCAAGTAGTTGCGATGTTAAGGACACCACCGAGGAAGCAGATCTAAGTGCAGCCTTGCGTAAGTTTCTTCCAAATTAGACAACTCTATGGTATACTTGGGCCAGGAGGAAGACACCATGCCAGGTCCAAAGCCCAAGTATCCAATACAGCTCCTTGAAAACGAAGAGGGCGAACTGCGCCAACTGGTTCGCTCCAGAAAAGCTCCCCGGGGAAAAGT
>FWPV01012879.1_pt1 | contig 12746 bp, 12 predicted proteins | sample 2228371 | NCBI WGS metagenome assembly FWPV01 (sample SAMEA103939776, study PRJEB20133) | metagenome | reverse complement strand
CCTGGACATCCCGGTTTCGCAGGCTGGCGCGGGACTATGAGCGGCTGGCTGAGACCTTGCGAGGCTGGCACTGGTTGGCTTTCTCGATTCGGATGACGGCGAAAACGGTGGAGCTTTTACGAACAGCTAGTTAGCAGGCTCTGGAGAAGCCTTTGAAAATTTCAAATTGTAGGAAAATCTTCGGGAAGACACAACCCCTATGACCTTCTCCCCTGCTCTTCTTGTCCAACCTGGGGCAACAGTCCACGCTCGGCCAGGGTCTGGGTCACAATCCAGGCTTCAGCCTCCTCGGGGGTTTTGACCCTGTACACTTCTTCACCGGTGCGCTTGTCCAGGATGCCATAGGCTTTACTGCCCTTGAGGGGCTTGTACTGGAATGGGGCTGATTGGAGGAATGTTTCAAGGTCTACCTCGCCCAGCATCTGGCGAAACCACGCCTGCTGGGCTTTCTCGATCCGGCGATAGCCCCAGTAGTTGATCAGGCCAAACAGGGCAATGAGCGCGAAGAGCGCCAAAAAAACCACGACCCAGCTCATGGCTCAAGCATAAACCCGGTGCAATAATGTCAAATTTCGTCAAGCCACAGCCTGGGCTCATGGTTGGTATAACTCGAGCGCCATACCCAGGGTTTCGATCACCTGTTGGCGAAACTCGTGCGGTTCCAGTGCTTCCACCGCCGTCCCAGCCCCCAAGACCCATCCCAAAGCCTGCTCGGGGTACTCGAAGCGAAGGTGGGCTATCAGCCATCCATCGCCCACAGGTTCGCTGTACTCGAGTTGTCCCCAGTGGCTGGCGGGGTTGGTGCGGGTTAATACTTTCTGCAGAATTCGCACCTTGATTCGATAGGTGGGAATCTGAGCTCTGTATTCAGCGCGGGCCCGGCGCCAGTAGGCCCCAAGGTCGAAGTCGGCAGGGCGCAACGAGGGCTCGTCCAGGACTTTGGCCTCCAGGATTCTCGAGGCCCGGTACGAGCGCAGCTCACCCTGCCTGGAGGCAACCAGGTACCACACGCTCCCCTTCACCACCAGGCCCAGCGGGTCAACGGTACGCTCGGAAGGTTCCCCCTGCATGGGTTCGTAGACCAGCCGTAGCTTCCGATCTTGCCAGACCGCTTCTTGCAACACCGGCAGCAGGGGTACACTCTCCTGGTAACGCTGAATGTCCACCAGGATGCGTTGGCGGGCGTACTCGGCCCCTTGGCGTTGGGTAGAAGGCAGGGCAGCCAACATCTTGATTAGCGCGTGTTCACCAGCCTTCCCCAGACCCAGGTCGTTCAGGAGTTGAGTAGGTTTGAGAGCGAACAGGGCCATGATTTCCGGCTGGCTCAGGCCCGTCAGATTGGTTCGGTATTCCTCCAGCAGTCGCCATCCACCCTTGTTACCCCGCTCGGCGTAGACCGGCACCCCTGCCGCCGTGAGGGCTTCCATGTCACGGTGGATGGTGCGCGGCGAGACCTCGAGCCTCTTCGCCAACTCTGTGGTGGTGGCCTGCCCTCTGGTTTGCAACAGCAGCAAAATCGAAACCAAACGATCCGCTCGCATACCTCAACCCTATTCCACCAATATGACAGAAGGTGACCTATAACCGGCCTAGGCTGGGTTGCGGAGGGGGCAATGGATCACTGCCAATACGTACTCTACACATATCTAGCTCAGAGAGCCCTACAAGAGCAGTTCGAAACTTCCGACCACCCCAAAACCTTGCAGGCCCATTTACCAATAGGGCTGGACTGGCGAACTCGAGTGGCCAGGGTACTCATGCGCTTGGCGATTCGCCTGGAGCCAGAAGTAGTCGAGATGCGGAGGGAACATGTCTAATCTCAAAGGAAAAATTGCGGTTGTGGCAGGAGCCACCAGGGGCTGTGGCCGGGGTATTGCGGTGGAGTTGGGTGCGGCTGGGGCCACCGTGTACTGCACGGGCCGCAGCACCAGGGGCCACCCTTCCGACCTCAACCGACCCGAGACCATCGAGGAAACCGCCGAACTGGTAACCCAGTCCGGTGGAAAAGGGATTGCGGTAAAGGTAGATCATACCCAGGAGGATCAGGTCAGGAGCCTATTTGAGCAGGTAAAGGTCGAGCAGGGCCAGCTGGATATTCTGGTGAATGATGTGTGGGGCGGCGATGCCCTCATCGAGTGGGGCAAGCCCTTCTGGGAGCTGGACATGGCCCAGGGCTGGAGGCTCTTGGAGCGCTCGGTATACAGCCACCTCCTGACCAGCCGCTACGCTGTGCCGCTGATGGTCGAGCAAAACTCAGGTTTGATTATTGAAGTCACCGACGGGGACAGCCTGAGCTACCGGGGTAACTTTTTCTACGATCTGGTCAAGACCACCGTAATTCGCCTGGCCCACAACATGGCGGAGGAATTCAAGGGCCAACGCATCAACGTCAGTGGCGAGCCCAACCGTGTAAAGGCCCACATTACTGCCCTGGCCCTCACGCCCGGCTTCCTGCGCTCGGAGGCGATGCTCGAACACTTTGGCGTGAGCGAGGCCAACTGGCGCGATGCGATTGCCAAAGACCCCTACTATGCCGAGTCCGAGACCCCACATTACATTGGGCGGGCGGTGGTGGCGCTGGCCTCCGACCCCAAGGTCCACGAAAAAGCAGGCCAGGCCCTGGCCACCTGGCATCTGAGCCGGGAGTATGGCTTCACCGATATAGACGGTAGAGCGCCGCATTGGCAAGAGTTTTACGAGGGTAAAAAACCGGCGGAAAAGTGATCTGTGACAGCAGTTCCCACGAATACCCAGAACAGCAAAACTTGCTGTTCTGGGTAAAACACTCCGCATCGCATGTGGAGTGTTTGTGGAAAACGCGATGAGGTTCATATTTCAACCGAAACCTCTCTTCGTACTACCCACACCTCTCGCAGATCAAGCATGGCGCAAGGACTGGAGCTTAGCAGATTGAAGTTTGCATACCGCTCGTACCGCACTACAATACACATTGTGAGCAATTTGCGCATATTACTCATCGCCGGCGGACCACCCGGCGAGCACGAGGTTTCCCTGTCGTCGGCACGGGGGGTACTGGCGGCCATGCCTCATCCCACCGAGTTGGCCGTGATTGCCAAGGACGGCCAGTGGCTGCTGGGGGAGGACGCCCGCGAAGCCCTGGTCGCCGGGGTAGCCGAACGCGGCACCCACCGCTTTCCTCCTGACATTCCCTGGCAGCATTACGACGTGGCCTTTCCCTTGCTGCACGGCCCGGTGGGCGAGGATGGGGTTATTCAGGGCTTTCTACAACTGCTGGGGCTGCCCTATGTGGGCGCGGGCGTGACCAGTTCGGCGCTGTGCATGGACAAGGACCTGTGCAAACGGGCTTTGCATCAGGCCGGCATTCCGGTGGTTCCCTGGGTCACCTTTTACAAAGGCGAGCCCACCCCCGAACCCCCCTTCAAGCCCCCCTACTTCGTCAAACCGGCCAACACCGGCTCCTCGGTGGGCATCTCCAGGGTCAAGGCCGACCAGGATGCCGCCAGAGCCCTGGCCGAAGCCTTTGCCTGGGACCGTAAAGTGCTGGTCGAAGAGGGCGTGGAAGGGGTGCGCGAGCTGGAAGTGGCGCTGTTGGGCAACATCCACGCTGAGGCCAGCGTGGTGGGCGAGATTACCTACCAGGCCGAGTTTTACGACTACGAGACCAAGTACACCGCGGGCAAGGCGCAACTGCACCTGCCCGCGCAAATCTCCCCTGAACTTTCGGAAAAAATTCGGGCCACTGCGGTAGCTGCTTACCGCATCCTGGGCGTGCGCGGGATGGCTCGAGTGGATTTTTTCCTGTCGGGCCAGGGTGAGCTGTATCTCAACGAGTTCAACACCATCCCCGGTTTCACTCCCACCAGCATGTACCCCAAGCTCTGGCAGGCCAGCGGGCTCGCTTACTCCGACCTGCTAGACCGCCTTGTGCGTTTAGCCCTGGAAGATTAACCTGTGGACCAAACCCCCTCGTCGGAAACAGGAGTCTCTATGAGCGAAAAAACCCTCGGCACCGGCCCCATTGACCAAGGTATTGTGGAAGACCTGGGTGGCATCACGGTCATTCGGGGAGGCGGCAATAGGCGACAGTGGAACGGCATCCAGTATCTGCAGGGCATGTCGGCCAAAAATGTGGGGTCTACAGGGCTTTCTATTAACGTGGCCACCGTGCCTCCGGGAGCGATTGCCTATGCCCACATTCACGATGGCTTCGAGGTGATGTTGTTTGTTTTGCAGGGCCGGGTCAAGCACACCTTTGGCGAGAACCTCGAGCACGAAGTCATCAACCAGGCGGGTGACTTTATCTACATCAAACCCGGCGTACCCCACGAGGTTTTCAACATTGGCGAGGAAGAGCTGGTGGTCTTTGTGGCCCGCTCGGCAGCGGACGAGTGGGACAAAATCATCAACTACCCCTCCCGATACCGCCCAGCCGAGGGGGCGGGGCGTTGAGACGAAATTGACCTGAACCCCTTTCTACCAACTCTGCGCGTGAGCGGCGCTAAACGCGCCCATCACTTGCCGCGCCAGGGGGCGCGTCCGAGGGTCTCTTATATCGCTTTTGGGTCACTTCTGAGCAGATTTGGTATTCCTTCTCCCCTTGCGGGAGAAGCTGGTGACACCCCACCAGCAGTTATGGAGAATACTGCCTGAAACGTCACTTACTGCATCTGGGGTGTCGGCGGATGAGGGGTATATCAATGCTATTCAAAAATAACTCTCCCGCTATTTGGGTATGAGCCGGATGGCCGTTTGGGGGCCAGTCCGAGAAAACGTAAGGCGGTGGGTCGCCAACAATAGCTTTGCCTAACCCAACAGTTGCTGATAAAGGGACACGTACTCGCGGGCTGGCTTATCCCAGGAAAAATCGGCCTGCATGGCATTTCGAGCCACCGATAAGCGGTCGGGGTGTTTGAGGAATTCGCTGACCCCGTGCAAAACACCCGCGGCGTCCATTGAATCGAACATGAAGCCGGTTTCCCAGTGCTTCACGGTATCGAGCAAGCCCCCCACCGCCCGCACGATGGGGGGCGTGCCGTAGCGCATGGCGATCAGCTGGGCCAGTCCACACGGCTCGAACCTCGAGGGCATCAGAAAGCCATCCGAACCGGCGTAGATGCGGTGGGCCAGGGCTTCGTTGTAACCCTGCACATAGGCCAGGCGACCCGGCAGGTGGGAGGCCATCCAGGCAAAGGTGCGCTCGAGGCCCGGCTCCCCACTGCCCAGCACCACCAGGTTGACCCCCATCCCCATCAGACCATCCACCGCGTCACCAATCAGGTCTATGCCTTTCTGGTGGGCAAAACGCGAGACCACCCCCAGGGTGGGGCGGTCCTCCAGGGCAAACTCGGCCAGCAATTCGGCCCGGTTGCGGGCCTTTCCCGCGAGGTCGGTAGCGTCGTAGTGGTGTTTCAGGTACCGGTCGGTGGCGGGGTTCCAGTAGTCGGTGTCGAGGCCGTTCAGGATGCCCTGAAGCTTCCCCTGCTGGCTGCGCAGGACCCCATCCAGACCCTCGCCGCCTTCGGGGGTGGTGATCTCCCAGGCATAGCGGGGCGAGACCGTCGTGACGGCGTCGGCGTTCACAATCCCGGCTTTCATCAGGTTGATTGCGCCGTTGTGCTCGAGGCCTGCCCCGTAGTAGGTCTCACCCGGCAGGCGCGTCCAGGCATAAAAATCCTGGGAGCCCCAGACCCCCTGATAGGCCAGGTTATGGATGGTGTACACCGTGCGGGCCCTGAACCAGCCCAGGTTCCGCAGCAGCGGTAGCAGGGCCGCCTGCCAGTCGTGAGCGTGCACTATATCAAAATCGCCCAGGAGTTCTGCCGTGGCCACGGCAAAGCGCACAAAGCGACGGAAGTCGTCGTCGTAGCCGTAGGGTTTGTCGCGGGCAAAATCCCCCAGCCCCACCAGCACGTAGCGCACCCCCTCGTGCTCGGCGTGACCAATGCCGATTTTCTCGCGATGCCCCTCGAAATTGAACCAGGCCTCGCCCACATAGTAGCCCTGGATACCCCAGTACCACGGCAGAAAGATGGTGGGCTCGAGGCCCAGCTTCCGCAGGGCCTGGGGCAGACTGCCGATCACATCGGCCAGTCCCCCCACCTTGGCGAAGGGGAAGGCTTCGGAGGCAACAAAGGCAACCTTCATACGAATACGGGCAGTTTACCCCTTTGACCGCATTTGTTCACCCCAGACCCCCTCCGGCAGCCAGAGGCCCCCCACGCTTCGCATCGCTTGCGGGCTGGAATAAACATACACCCAGACCCTGCAAGGCACTCCGCCCCGCTCGGAAAGATAGGCGGTGGTGGGGCTTCGCAGGTACTCGCTGCCTTCGTCCTCGAGCTGGTCTAGCAGCACCAGGGCTTGCTCGAGGTCGGCAAACCACTGCACCTCGCCCCACACCCGCCCCTCCCCTTTGAGCACACCTGGGTAGGCATAGGGCCGAATGTCGCTTTGGGGGATGTGATAAAGCCGAAAACCCTCGAGGTAAGCCGGTTCAGAGCGCAGCCAGCCCGCCTGCCTCGAGACCTCAAAGTTGCGCTCCCCTTGTTTCAGGGTACCGTACACAAAAACCGCTTCAGGAGACTCCATTGCCGTAAAGCATACTGGCTGGTGAAAGTCCAGGGTCAAGCCACGTTCACGGCGATGCCGGAAGGCTTGTGGCGCGTGGCTTGTGGCTTGTGGCTACGGGCTATCGGCCATGAGCCATTCGCACTCACCCCTACCGCCCCAGCAACAACACCACCACCGGATACTCGGCATCGGGCAGCGAGAGCAGTTTGCGTACTTCTTCGTCGTAGAAAGTTTCGGCGGGGTAGGCCTGCAAGCCCAGGGCGGTAGCGGCTACCATCACCTCGCCCACCGCATAACCCACCTCCAGGAGGGCGTAGCGGAACCCGCGCAACCCAAATACCGCTTCGGAGCGCTCCGGTACGGCGTTGAAAACCACCAGCGCTGCCGAGGTTTCCACCGCTTCCAGATCCATCAGGGCCGATTTCCAGCTTTTGGGGTCAAAGCGGCCCGAGAGCTGCTCTAACTGGTGCTGCTTGGCGGCGTAGTGGTAGATGCCCTGGAAGGTGTCTTGCAGGTGCTGCACGGCCAGGTAGACCTCGAGGGGATAAGCACTCCCGGCCGAGGGATAGCCCCGCCCCCCGCGGCGTACTGCCAGCGGGGCCAGCACCTGTGAAAGCTCGGCCAGGGTGATGGAAGAACCTACCTTGGGTGTGGTGGGCGCCACCCGCGACAGCACCCGCCAGACCGCCGGGCCCCCATCGCGCACCGGCTCTGAAAGCTCCACCGATTCCAGCGGATTGGCATAAACCTTGGCCGCGGGCGCCCGCCCACCCGGTAACTGATCTCCGGGGAAAATGCGCGTCAGACGATAAAAAATCTTACCGGGATGCTTGTCCATAAATGCCGATGGCTGATAGACAATAGTTTATAGCCAAACCTCTCGAGGCTATCGGCTATAGGCTATCAGCAATGGGCTAGAATCGGTAGCTTTTGGGCACCACCACAATGCCTTCCGGGGTGACGGTAAAGCCGCGGGCCCGGTCGGCCTCGAGGTCGTAGCCGATCTCGGTATGGGGCGGGATGCTCACATTTTTGTCCACAATGGTGTTGCGCAGCTTGGCATACCGCCCAACCTCCACCTCGTCAAACAGAATGCTGCGCTCGACCAGGGCGTAGGAGTTGATGCGGTTGCGGCGGAAGATCACCGACTCGCGAATGGTACCGCCCGAGATGATGCAACCCCCTGCAATCAGGCTATTGAAGGCCTGTCCGGTGCGGGCGCCGGCCTCGTGCACAAACTTGGCAGGGGGCGAGTTGAAGTTGGCCGCACGCAGGGGCCAGTCGGGGTTGAACAGGTCAAACTCCGGGGTCACCTGAATCAGGTCCATGCTGGCTTCAAAATAGGCATCAATGGTTCCCACATCACGCCAGTAGGTGTTGGGAACCTGCTGACCGGGGATGGGGTTGCGCTTGAAATCATAGACCTGGATGCGGTAGCCCTCGCTCAGGGCGCGGGGAATCACATCCTTGCCGAAGTCGTGCGAGGAGTTAGGGTCTTTAGCGTCGTGCTCGAGCTTTTCCACCAGGGGATCGGTGCGGAAGATATAGTTGCCCATCGAGACCAGGGCCAGGTCCGGCTTGCCGGGGATGGGGGTGGGGTTCTTGGGCTTTTCCTGAAAGCCAATCATGCGCCACTGGTCGTCTACCTGGAGCACCCCAAAGCGGCTGGCCTGCTCGATGGGCACCGGGTAGGCGGCGATGGTCAGGTCGGCGCGGTGGTCGTTGTGGTAGTCCAGCATGTGGGCGATGTTCATCTTGAAAATGTGGTCGCCGCCGAAAATCGCCACGTTGTCGGGCTTGTGGTTGTTGATCAGGTGCAGGTTCTGGTAGATGGCATCGGCAGTACCGCGGTACCAGACCGGCCCCAGTTCTTCATAGCGGTACATCTGGGCCGGTACCAGCAAAATAAATGCATCTTCCAGGAAGCCCCCAAACCGCCAGTGCCGCTGCACGTGCTCGGTCAGGGACTGGGCTTTGAACTGGGTGAGCACGTAAATGCCGTAGATGCCCGAGTTCAGGAAATTGTTGAGTACGAAATCGATGATGCGGTAACGCGCCCCAAAAGGCACCGAAGGTTTCGCGCGTTTGGCCGTGAGGGGGAACAACCTTGAACCCTGACCCCCCGCGAGAATCATCCCCAGAACTCGCATAGACATGACGAAGTTGCCTCCTTTGGCAACAGCATAACAGGCTTGGGGTCTGGCTGAAAGCCTGGTCAATGGTCGAAAGATTATGGTCTGTGGTCTATAGACGATGGCCTGTAGCCATTGGATGAGGAAGCTCTACAGCAAAATAAGCACCTCCCGCCTATGTTTTGGCTACTGGGATGATCGAAAATCACTCGGGTATTGCGCCCGGAGCATGATTTTCTGGCGCAGTCTGGAATCATCTCTAAACCTTATAGAGGCGCAACCTAGATAGATTTTCCCGTACCTTTCCAGCTACGGTCTGGGGGTGGGTATACTTGTCCAGCATGAAGCTTTCCTACGAGGCGCTCGAGTGGCGCACATTTACCGATGATTCGGGCGATATTGTCTCGTTCCCGCCCGCACCTCCTTTTTTTGGGCAGGAACGGGCCAGGGCTGCGCTGGAACTGGCCCTTCGGGGGGGGTTCCATGCCTACCTGGTGGGGCCTTCCAGCCTGGGCAAGCATGAGGCGCTACTGGCCTATTTGAGTACCCAGACCGTCGAAACCCCACCCGACCTGCTGTATGTGCCCCTGTCGGAGCGCAAGGTAGCGGTGCTGACCCTGCCCAGTGGACAGGAAACCCATCTGGCCGACGCGGTGGAGAACCTGCTGCTGGAGGTCAGCCGGCTGGACGAGCTGTTCCGCCAGGGTTCTTTCCTGCGGGAAAAAACCCAGCTCGAGGCCCACTTCAAGGAGGCCCACGAAAAGCAACTGGCCTCGCTCCAGCAAGAAGCCCAGGAGGCCGGGTTCACCCTGTCGTCCAACGGGGAAAGGCTTGAAATTAGCGGCCCAGGCCCGGTTCCCGCCGAACTCAGCGCAAGGCTCGAGGAAGTCACGCTGGGCAGCCTGGCCGCCGACGCCGAACTCGAGGTCTCGCTAAGGCGGCTACGCCGCGACTGGGCGCTGCACTACCTGAACAACCGCTTCGAGCCGTTGTTTCAGCGCTTTCCCCAGGCCCGAGGCTACCTCGAGGCCCTGCGCGGTCGCCTGGCCCGCTACGCCGAGACCGGCGAGCCCCTCGACCCTGCCCAGTGGCGGCCCAACCTGCTCACCTCCTCCAGCAGTGGCAGCCCACCCCCCATCGTGTTTGAGCCCTATGCCACCGCACCGCGGCTGTTTGGACGGCTGGACTACACCGTAGACAAAGGGGTCTGGAGCACCAACGTCAGCCTGATTCGCCCTGGCGCGGTTCACCGTGCCCAAGGGGGGTATCTGATTCTGGATGCCCTCAGCCTCAAGCGCGAGGGCACCTGGGAAGCCTTCAAGCGAGCCTTGCGCAACGGGCAGGTCGAACCGGTCATGGAGCCGCAAGCCCCGGCCAGCCTCGAGGTTGAACCTTTCCCCATCCAGATGCAGGTTATGCTGGTCGGCACCCAGGAAGCTTTTGAGTCGCTAGAGGAAGACCCGGCCTTCAGCGAGCTATTTCGCATCCGGGTGGAGTTCTCCCCCACCCTGCCCGCCACCCCGGAAAACATGATGGCCCTGGGGGGCTGGCTGCAGGCCCAGGGGTTCCAGCTTACCCAGGGCGGCCTGATCCGGCTTTACGACGAAGCCCGGCGCAGCGCCGAACAACGCGACCGCATGGACGCCCGCCTGATCGAAACCCGTGCCCTGGCCGAAGAGGCCGCCGTTTTGGGTGAGGGAGTTCTCAGTGCAGAAGCGGTAGAGCAGGCCGTTCTGGCCCGCGAGCAGCGCAGCTTTCTTTCCGAGGAGGAGTTTTTACGGGCGGTACAGGAAGGGGTCTGGAGCCTCCGCACTACCGGACGGGTGGTGGGCGAGGTCAACAGCCTGGTGGTGGTCGAGGCGGCGCCCTACTGGGGCCGCCCGGCCCGACTGACCGCCAGGGCCGCTCCTGGCCGCGACCATCTGGTCTCCATAGACCGCGAGGCCGGTCTGGGTGGGCAAATTTTCCACAAGGCGGTGCTGACCCTGGCCGGCTACCTTCGCAGCCGGTACATCGAGAGCGGCCCCCTTCCCGCCACCATCAGTCTGGCCTTCGAGCAAAGCTACGTTTCCATTGACGGCGACTCCGCAGGGCTGGCCGAGCTGGTCGCGGTGCTGTCGGCTATTGGCAACTTTCCCCTGCGGCAAGACCTGGCCGTGACGGGCGCAGTAGATCAGACCGGCAAGGTGCTGGCGGTGGGGGCCATCAACGCCAAGGTGGAGGGCTTTTTCCGGGTCTGTAAGGCGCTGGGCCTGAGCGGCAGCCAGGGGGTGATTCTGCCCAGGGCCAACATCTCCAACCTGACCCTCCGGGCCGAGGTGCTGGAGGCGGTGCGAGCCCATCGGTTTCACATCTACGCCGTCGAGACGGTAGAACAAGCCCTCGAGCTCCTCACCAGCGCCCGCATGGAAGGCTTCCGGGGCTTACAGGACCGCATCAAAGCCGGTCTGGAGGAGTTTGCCAAACTGGAAGCAGGCCACGAAAAGGAAGAGAAGGAGTCCTAGCTGCGCTAGAAGTCTCAGGTCTCGGGTCGCATGTCTCAGGTCAAAGGCTTGCCGATGATCCCGTGCTAGGGAACCGCTCAAAAGCCGTTATACCAAATCTATGCGAACCTCTTGCCTTCTCCCCTAGGCGGGAGAAGGTGGCGTCACCCCGCCAGCGCTTTTGCGAATAATGACGGCAACGCCATTGATTGCACCTGCGGTGTCACCCAGGTTACGGTTATACAAGTGCTTGCGCCTGAATCGCGTAAGCGACTCGCCTATGATGAGGGGCTGTTGAGCTCCTCTGAAAAGATAACAGTACAGGTGAGGATGGTATCAGCCCTACCTGACTCTCTGCCCTACGCCCTTCGCGTATCATGCAGCTATGCGCTGGTGGGTAGTGGGATTCTTAGTTTTGAGCAATCTGGCACTGGCCCAGGCCAACCCCGCTTTTGCGCTGCGCCTCGAGCAAGCCTGGCGGCTGGTCAAGGAACGCTACTACGACACGGGCTTTGGCGGGGTGAACTGGGAAGCGGTGGGCGATGCCTACCGGCACAGGCTGGGCGAAGTGCGCGACTGGGAGGGGCTTTATCGCCTGCTGGATGAAATGTACGGCGAACTGAAAGACGACCACTCGAGGGTGCTGAGCCCCTCAGAGGCCCGGCGTTACCTGAGCGGGGGGCAGTGTCTAACCCTGCCTTTCAAGGATCAGGACTTACTTCCCACCGCTACCCAGCCTTCGCCTGCCCCCAACCCCAGCCCCCCCAGCTCCACCCCCACCAAGCCGGTCAACCCGGCCCCACCGCCCACCCAACCCTCGAGGTCACCCTACGAGGCCCCTCAGGTACGCTTTACCGATGGGGTGGTCATCTTTCGGCTCAGCAACCTGGTGGATGTAGCGGGGCTAAACGCCTTGCAGGAGGCCATCCGCCGCTACGATGCCAGGGCCAGAGGCTATGTGCTCGACCTGCGCGGCAACCCCGGCGGGCTGGTGCTGCGCATGGCCGAAGTGGCGGGGGTTTTCATGCGGGGCGTACCCTGGCGTATCGTCAGTCGGGGGATTGGGGCCATTCCTTTTCCCACCACGCCCTTCTTGGGTCGTCCGCAGACCCAAAAAACCCTGGTGGTGCTGATTGATGGTAACGTTCATTCCGCTGCCGAAGGGCTGGCCGGCGCCCTCAAGAACGCCGGGCGGGCCTATCTGATTGGCACCCGCAGCGCGGGCAATACCGAAGCCCTCACGCCCTACTGCTTCCCCGATGGCGGCGTAGCACTGGTGGCCAACGGTGTGCTGGCCCCTTTCAGCGGCCCTACCTGGGAAGGGCGCGGGGTAGAGCCTGACCTGGTAGAAGAGAACCCCCAGGAGCAGCTCGAGGCGGCCCTGCGTTACATCCTGCGCCAACGATAGCGGATTTGTCCTTTCGGGAGGCTTTGGGCCAAAAAAATAAGGGGCCAGCTTCACAGGCTGGCCCCCGTGACAAGCCTGCGCTTATACCAACTCTGCGCGTGAGCGGCGCTAAACGCGCCCCTCACTTGCCGCGCCAGGGGGCGCGTCCGAGGGACTTGTATATCGCTTTTG
>FWPV01012873.1_pt1 | contig 12754 bp, 8 predicted proteins | sample 2228371 | NCBI WGS metagenome assembly FWPV01 (sample SAMEA103939776, study PRJEB20133) | metagenome | reverse complement strand
TGCATATTTCTGGTTTCCGAATCCTTCGTACAATACGTTCAAGATGGAGTAGCATACATCCAACCCAATGAAGTCGGCCAATTGCAAGGGTCCCATTGGATGAGCCATACCCAATTTCATCACGGTATCAATCTCTTCAACACCGCCTACACCTTCATGCAAGGTATAAACGGCTTCGTTGATCATGGGCATCAAAATACGGTTCGCTACGAAACCGGCGAAATCTTCCACCAATACAGGTACTTTACCGATGGCTTTAGACAGGCTCATGATGGTGTCATTCACTTCTTCTGAAGTATGGTAGCCTTTGATCACCTCTACCAGCTTCATTACCGGCACCGGATTCATAAAGTGCATACCGATTACCTTATCGGCTCTTTTGGTTTGAGCTGCCAACTTGGTGATGGAAATAGACGAGGTATTCGTAGCTAAGATGCAGCTGGCGGGAGCCGCTTCGTCCAGTTGTTTGAAGATGCTCGTTTTAACATCAAAATTCTCGGAGGCGGCTTCGATAATCAAATCCGACTGCGCAGCGGCAGCTTTCATGTCGGTACCGGTTTTCAAATTCGCTAATGCGGCACCTTTTTGCTCTTCGCTTAAAATGCCTTTCTGCACCTGGCGATCTAAGTTCTTCGTGATAGTAGCCACCGCCTTTTCGAGGGCTTGCGGGTTGATATCAATAAGCTGAACACTGTATCCGTGCTGAGCGAAAACGTGCGCGATACCATTGCCCATGGTACCAGATCCTATAACCGTAATGTTCTTCATGTGCTAAGATTTTGACGCGGCAAAAGTAAATTCTTTCTCCTGATATACAGAATTAAGCTTTCTTTTGTTTCAGTTCCTCCCGCATTTGGTCGGCGGTTTGGCTGCTGCCATCGTGACTCCAGCCCGGTGCTTTAAAGAGGTAATTCCAGCTGGTTTTGAGGTTGGGCGACTTCTTTAAATCCTGTCCAATCTTCACAAATTCCGTAACGATGGCTTTCAAAGGATGGTAAGTCCCAAGCGGTTTGGTCAATCCGAAACGCGGCTTTTCTTCGTCGAGTTCCTCCTGGAAAGTACCAAACATCTTATCCCAAATGATAAGTACTTGTCCCATATTCCGATCCAAGTAAAGGATATTACTCTCATGGTGCACGCGGTGGTGCGAAGGCGTTACAAAAACGGCCTCAAACCATTCAGGCAGTTTAGGGATGGTTTCGGTATGCAGCCAAAACTGGTAGAATTGGTTTACAGCATACATAAACATTATGGTCAGTCCGTCGAAACCCAAAAAGGCCACCGGTATATAAAATACAAAGCGATACAGCGGCTGAAACACACTGCTTCGGAGCGCTACGGCGAAATTGTAATGTTCTGAAGAATGGTGATTGCTGTGAACGGCCCAGAAAACCCGACTCATGTGCTCCGTGCGGTGGAGCCAATAGAAACAGAAATCTTGTCCGATAAAAACCAGTCCCCAAGCCAAAACAGGGTAGCTGCTGAGCAAGTCGGGTTGCCAAATGGCATACTGGTTACACCAGTCGAGCACCAAAAAGCATACACCCTTCATAAGGAGGTCGAGCGAAGCCCCTGCCAGTGCAAACCAAAAGCTGATAAGGGTATCGGGCATATCGTAGCCCTTGTAGTTTCGCTTGTGGTGGATATACAGCTCAACCGCCATCGCTATGAAGTACAGCGGCAGGCTAATCCAGAGCAGCAAAGATTCTCTCGACATGGCTGCGAAATTAGACGGATGACAGCTGATAGTCAAGCGAGAAAAATGAAGCGAACACGAGAAATCGGTTTTGGAACGAAAACAGGTGAAAATCGCTCAATCAAACAGCAGACATTTCCACACCCCCTGTGGGGAAATAATGCCTAGAGGGGGCCTCAGAATGCCTTATTTTAGCGCATTCATAAATCTTTATGGCAGACGAAAACAATCCGAACGAGGAAAAGAGCGAAAAGATCATCCCGATAAATATCGAGGATGAGATGAAGACGGCCTACATCGACTATTCGATGTCGGTAATCGTTTCACGCGCTCTGCCTGATGTGCGCGACGGTTTAAAACCGGTGCACCGCAGAGTATTGTATGGTATGACGGAGTTGGGACTTGCATCCAATCGTCCGTATAAGAAATCAGCGAGGATCGTAGGAGAGGTACTGGGTAAGTATCACCCACACGGTGACAGCTCAGTATATGACACGATGGTGCGTATGGCCCAAGACTGGAGCTTACGTTATCCTTTTGTTGACGGTCAAGGTAACTTTGGTTCGATGGACGGAGATCCACCGGCTGCGATGCGTTATACGGAAGCCCGTATGCGTAAGCTGGCCGAGGATATGATGTCTGAGATCGACAAAAACACCGTCGACTTCCGTCCAAACTTTGACGACTCCCTCGAGGAGCCAACCGTGCTTCCGGCTAAAATCCCGAACCTTCTTGTGAATGGTGCTTCAGGTATTGCCGTAGGTATGGCTACCAATATGGCTCCGCATAACTTGAGCGAAGTAGTAGACGGCATTAAAGCTTTTATCGATGATAACGACATCGATACAGAAGGTTTGATGCAGTATATTAAAGGTCCGGATTTCCCTACCGGAGGAACCATTTATGGATTCGATGGTATTAAGGATGCCTTTGAAAGCGGTAAAGGTCGCGTCATTGTGCGCGGTACCGCCATCTTTGAAACGACTTCAACCGGCAAAGAACAAATCATCATCACTGAAATCCCTTACCAAGTCAACCCAAGCAACTTGATTATCAAGGCAGCTGAACTGGTAAATGAAAAGGTAATCGACGGGATTTCCGATATCCGCGATGAGTCAGATCGTCATGGATTACGCGTGGTATTCGACTTGAAGCGCGATGCGATTCCGAATATCATCCTCAACCAACTATATAAGTATACTCCGCTTCAAACGTCATTCTCCATCAACAATATCGCCTTGGTTAAAGGCAGACCGGAGTTGTTGAACTTGAAAGACATGATCCGCCATTTTGTGGATCACCGTCATGAGGTAGTTGTGCGCCGCACCCAATACGAACTGGAAGAAGCGCGCAAAAGGGCCCATATCTTAGAAGGCTTATTGATTGCCTTGGATCACCTGGATGAAGTGATTGCACTCATCAGAAAATCGCAAACGCCGGAAGAGGCACGCGAAGGTTTGATGGGTAATTTCGGCTTATCTGAGATTCAGGCCAAGGCCATCCTAGACATGCGTTTGCAGCGTTTAACCGGTCTGGAGCGCGATAAGATCCGCGAAGAATACGCCCAGTTGATGGAATTCATCAAAGACATGGAAGACATCCTGGCTCGTGTAGAACGCAGAATGCAGATTATCAAAGATGAGTTGGATGAAGTGAAGCAAAAGTTCGGCGATGAGCGCAGAACCGCTATCGTTCACACGTCGGATGATATCAGCATAGAAGACATGATTCCGGATGAGAACGTGGTAATCACCATCTCTCACTTGGGGTATATCAAACGTACCAGCCTGAATGAATACCGCGTTCAGAACAGGGGAGGACGAGGTAACAAAGGAACCACCACGCGTGATGAGGACTTTGTAGAGCATTTGTTTATCGCTTCTACCCACAACTACATGCTCTTCTTTACAGAGCAGGGTAAGTGTTTCTGGATGAAGGTATACGAGATTCCGGAAGGCGCTAGAGCCACCAAAGGTAGAGCGATTCAGAACCTGATTAATATTGCGCCGGATGATAAGATCAAGGCCTTTATTAATGTCGATAACCTGAAAGACGAAGAATACCTCAACAACAACTACATTATCATGTGTACCAAAAACGGTATCATCAAGAAGACGACTTTGGAGGCCTATAGCCGTCCGCGTCAGAATGGTATCAATGCGGTAACCGTGCGTGATGGCGACGTGTTGTTGGAAGCGCAGTTGACCGATGATAACTCCGAAATACTCATCGCTAAAAAATCCGGTAAGGCCATTCGCTTTAGCTCGAATGCCATACGCCCTATGGGAAGAACGGCCTCCGGTGTGAAGGGCGTAACCTTAGAAGGCCCGAGTGATGAAGTGATTGGAATGATATGTGTTAATCCTTCCAACCGGGATACGACGATTCTCGTTGTTTCTGAAAAAGGCTTCGGTAAACGAACCAATTTGGTGGATCCTGAAACAGGGGAAGACGTTTACCGGGTAACCGGAAGAGGGGGTAAGGGTGTTAAAACCCTGAATATCACCGATAAAACCGGGGCATTGATTGCCATTAAGGACGTAACCGAAGAAAATGATATCATGATCATTCTGAAATCGGGTATTGCCATCCGGATGTCGATGCTCAACCTCCGCGTTACCGGCAGAGCAACCCAGGGTGTGAAACTTATCAAGATGAGTAACAAAGATGAGATTGCATCGGTTGCCGTGGTAGAGCATGAGGAAGAAACGGAAGAAGTGCTGTTGGATGAAGAAGGGAATGTAATAACTGCAGAAGGTACTGAGCCAACAGACGCAGCGAGCGATGTTGAACCGGATACCGATACAGAATCGACCGAAGCCCCAGAGGAGGACGGCGAGGAATAAACGCTGAAGATTAAGTATGAAAAAGACCATTTTATGGATTGGCGCTCTGTTGCTCACAGTGAGTTCAGCAGTAGCACAAAACAAAAACATTGAAAGCGCAATCATCTACTTGAGAGATGGCGTGTATGAAGATGCCATCTTCTACATCGAAGAAGCCGCTAAAAATGAAAGCACGGCCAATGATCGCCGGATGTGGTACCAAAGGGGCAAAGTCTACTTAACCGTAGCCCAGCTTCAAAATGAAAAGAAGCTGGAAAAAACCCTGGATCGGAAGGCTTCTAAAAAGGCTTTGGAATCCTATATCAACTGCATCGTGCTCGACAAAGCTGAAAAGCGTCGCCGCTACGAAGAAGCTGATGATGAATTGATTCAAGCTGCCGTGATGGCGTATAACGATGCCATCCAGGATTACAATACCGGACGAAACCTCAAAGAGAATGGCGAGGAAGAAGCAGGCAAAGCGAAGATTCAAGAAGCGATTGCGTCGTGGGAATTGCTTTTGAAAGCCTACGAGCACGACAGCAAAAAGCAGATTTCTACCACCTACAATACACCGGAAATCAATGTGTATCAACTCATTGCTGATGCGTCCATTTCCATTGGCGACAAAGCCAAAGCCTACGAGTTGTTTGGTAAAGTAATGCAAGCAGAACGTCCGGCATCCTATGCTTTTGTGAAAACAGCCTACATGAAGTTGGAAGACGGCGACACCACAGCTGCTTTGGATGTGATCGACGAAGGGAAGGTGTATTTCCCGGAAGAAAAGGACTTAACTACCTTGCAACTCATCATTTACCAAAACCAAGGTAAAGAAGACCTTTTGACCGACAAGATCACCGAAGCTTTGAAAGATGATCCGGAAAACACCAATTTGCTTTACAACCGCGGTAACTTATACGATAACCGCGCGCGTAGAATGGTGGATCAGATGAAAACGAAGATGGAAAACAACTACGAGTTGAATTCCAAGATTCGCAAAGAACGCGATCCGAAGAAAAAGGCTGAGCTGCAAGAAGAGTTAAAAGCGAGCAAAGAAGAAGTAGATAAATTGATAGCGAAACAAGCCCGCTTAGACAGCTTGGCTATTGCCGATTACAAGAAGGCCTACGAAATCAGCGGCGGTACATTTGATATCGCTTACAACCTGGGAGCCATCTACTTTAACTCCGCCGTTCCACTGGTCGAAAAGGCGAATAATCTGCCTTCAGACAAGGACTATGATAAAAATTATGCTAAATTGAAGGCTGAATGGCTCTTATTGTATGAGGAATCCCTCAAGTGGTTCCTGATTGCCGAGGAGCTGAATCCGGAAGATCAAAACGTATTATTAGGCTTACAGCAAGTGTATGCCCAGATGGGAAATCAGGAGAAATCTGAAGAGTACCGTCAAAAGAGAACGAATTAAGATCCCACGTTTACTTTAATAGTGCACAGAACGGGAGTTGGAAACAGCTTCCGTTCTTTTTTTGTCCAAATGGTTTTGAGCATATCTGTCCGAAAGGGAAGAAACCCTAATCGCTGAGAATTGAAAATTTAAAATGAACTCGCCCAAGTATGCAGAATATGAAAATCTCAGGGTTTTAGAATTAGCACCAGAAATACCATCCGGGAGGGATTCTTCTTCGTGCTACTTAACATAATATTAATTATATATCTATATACCCCAGAGACAGGCACGATTAAATTGACTTAGTTTATTTATATCTTCATCTAGTTCTCTTCTTATCAAATAAGAGCTATTATCTAAATGGGAAATATTTGTAATTATGTCTGAGAACTCTGTTTCTAATTCAGACCAAAGTTCATTGAATTGGCCGCTAGGTTTGGGAGTTACCCAGAAACCATTATTAAATCCATAATTTGCCCAAATAAAATTCAGATCAGACTTATTAAGTCCGGCATCTTCAAGAAGTATTGAGGCTGATCCTGTTGCAACTCTTAGCAATAGTGCGGCTCTTGAAATTACTGGTAATGCCTCCACCGTATTTTTCGAAGATTCCGAAAAAATTAAATGACTTTGTTTTATTGGTGTCCCTGATAATAAGATATTCTTGGTTGTTGTATCAAGCGACGTACCTAATTTATTGAATGATTCTTCAATTAATTCACTTAAACTTCCCCGTGAAGCTATCTTGGGGTTTGTATACAAATCTTTGAAAAGAGCTTTTAATAATAATTTATCAAGATAATCAAATGTATTAATGCCAGAAGGGCTAAGCACTTTTAATAACTCATAGGTGTCAGAGATTGCACCCTTGAAATCAAAATTCTGAGGGAATCCTGTTATAGTTTGTGGACGATAGCTAACGAAGTTTCGTAAATCTCTATCGTTTTTATATTTTTTTACATCAAATGCCCATTGTTTAAGCCAGGATTTAGCGATATTAGATGATACTAATTGACTTGCCAATGGATGAAAACCAGGTAATAAGTCAGAAAATGAGTGACCATTAACTCGGAAAATTCTAAGCAAATCATATGACGGCTTGACGCTTGAATTACACCACTTCTCTAAGGCTTCCCAAGCAAAAACATGAGTTCCTAATGTTCGTCCCCTGCCAGTTTCGTTTTTCCTTTTGTGTTTTACAAAAACTAAAAAATCATCAGATCCTATAAGCCCAATATGTTTTGAATCGAAGACACCTATACCTTCAGCGGCCAAAACAGACATCACTGCTCTGAGTTCAGCATAATATGCCAAATGAATGGCAGCTCCCTTATTACCTGCTAATAGAGAGTTAACAGCTTGAGAAACATACCCCCAACCATCGAGCATATGCGAGATGGATGAGGCAGAGATATATGTATTTACATCATTTTTACGAAGTTGGAATGGTTTGCCGGGATCATTGTGATTTTTAATTGCTTTGATTGCATCCAATTTAAGCTGATTATTATTTGCTATTAATTTATCCTGATGCAAATACCTGCGTTTAATAGTTTTAAGACTATTAATTACAGGTTCACGAGAAGCATTTTTAACAAAAGAACCTAATTTTATCGTCATTTTGAGAGCTTAGTAATTCGAAACCTCATCCAACTTATGAGCATATTTAGCAATCAGTTCGTTTTCTGATTGTTTAATTGTTCTTAATACTTCTTTCCACACTTCCCTATAACCACCGGTTCCTTTGTATTTTTTCTGCAAATCTCTTTGTGTTTCATCGTCAAAATTGGCAGTTGGTGTTCTCCAATCAATTAACATTAAACTGCTTGCGACGTCCTTAATTAAGGTATGGAGTGATGACTCCCGAAATTGTTCAATTGCCTTATCGATACTATTTGTTTCTATTTGCCTCTCATCAATGTCGCCCTTCCACTCTATTTCATTGAAATCAAAATCACTAAAATAATTTGCAGCTACAAAAAACAGATCGTTCGTTATCATTGAAATCCCGGTAACCCCTTGGTCTCTTGATAACATGGAGTTTTTACTTAGAAATACATCATTAATTTTTAAACTTGAATAACTACTATTTTCTGCATCAAGGAGTATAGTATTTTTCTTCTCCCCTCTTAATTTTTCTGCCCATTTCTCTGTTGAATTTGATGCCTGAATTGCAATTTGCTCCCAAAGTATTATTAAAAAAGCTGCCTGTTGAGCCCTTACCCATTTAATCTCCTCGAAATTTTTATCCGATAACACATCGGCAAAAAGTCCACTTACCTCCTTTCTTGAAGTACGCTTCAAGTAAGTATCCGAAAGTGCCCTTACAAATGCAGCTTGACTAATATTGTTACCTTCATTAGAACCAAGCATATTAATTCTATTATGCCAAGCACTTTGGTCATAAAGCCATAATGCCTCGACAAGTTCTTGCGCTCTTGTTTCTCTGTATACTGCTAAACCATCCTTAGAGTTCTCTAGCCAGCTTTGTGTTCGCAACAATGGATATAGGTCATAGCCTAAACTTGTATTTATTTTTTTTGGTTTGATGTTAATGACATAAAATAAATACGCCTGCCAAGTCCGATCCAGATTGTAATATGCTACAACCGGAACTTCATAATTCCCTTCGATTACTTCAGTTTCATCAAATGCCATAAGCCGATGTTGACCATCAATAATTTCAATCGGTTTCAAATCTGGATCCCAATTAACATCGAAAACAATATCAGGTATCTTAAGCAGGTCAATTCCGTTTTGACCTGCTTGAATCGTAATCGCATCAATTGTTTCTAAAATGTTATTACCTCGTTTTTCATTAGGGCCAATAATATTTGCTACAATCGCAGTTGGTAAGATCCCTGGCATTTTTAGCTTTTCATTTTCTGCTTCGGTTTTTGATGAATCACTTAAAGTTGACCAAGGGAACCCACCTTTTACATATTTCCTTATTTCATCAGATCTCTTCTCATCTAGACTCCGTTGGACGGATGAGTCTTCTGATCTTTTTTTATTGGCTCGTCTTCGGTGAATATCTGATAATCTTTTTAATAGCCTGATATCAATATTAAACACATAAAAATTTGGTTCTGGCTTTCTACGCATCGGAAGACCAAAATCGATATCATCCCAATCCGTAAGCCATTGATTTACCTTGAAAGCGGATATAGTCTTTGTTGGTAATAAGTTTAACAGAGGATATTCGTATTCTTTTACTTGTGATATTCCCTTGCCATCTAGCCAGCGAGTGAATTGATCTTCATTTAGGCTTAGGGCTTTATGAAACCCTAAACTAATGCAGTTAGAAATCAGATTTTTTTCCACGGCATCATCAGAATACCCAACTCTTCGCAAACGTTCTTTGAGTAAATCTTTGAAATAAATTCCAAGTTCACCTTCCTCAAAGAGATTGCTCAGGTCAAAAGGTACTTTTTCTTTTCTTCGATAACTGTTTTTCGCTGCTCCTGAAACTACCAATGCACTTCTTAAATTTGTCATATGCTTCCCTCCTTCCCCAATGGTGAATTCACCGGTCATGTTCTTATTAGAGAATGTGTCTCTAAACATCTCAATGTTCTCATGATGTGTGAAAATTCCTGCAGCCAAAGCAAACAATCTCTTTTGTCTAGGGAATTTTTGAATTTCATTCCAGTAATATGGTAATTCATCGGAGTAATCCTTTATTCCAAGATATGACTTCAGGACTGGTGGGTCAATCGCCTCCTCTTCTTTAAGAAAAGTACCAAGGTCATTATCACCTATTATCTCTATTACACGAACGCAATCATATTTAGTCCATGAAGTTTTAAGTTTTTCTATATTTCCGTCACTCATATTATTGGTTTTGCTATTACTAATAATTCTTTTACTTCTCTCGATTTATCATCGATTCTCCCCATCGTGCTATGCAGATAATCCAAAGACTTAGTTTCCAAAAGGTATTTATCACCTAATGTACTTTGTGCGATTTTTAATATCTGTTCTAAACTGATCATCCCTGTATTGGAATAACTTAATATAAGTTTAGATTTTTTTTGACCTATCCGCCGAAATAATTCCTCAAACGCAGTGTTCACTTCTGTGCGTTTGCAAAAAGGAGACTGATGTCGATCTTTTCTGTAGCGTCCTTTGTGTGCAACTTCTGGATAATCATACTTCACTAAAGTTTCTAAAGCATGATAAAATCTGGAATAGTGAACAAAAGCATAGGGCGGGTCAGCATATACTAAAGTGTTTTTTGGTAATTGATCTAAACAATCTCTGTAATCCATTGAGGTAATGAAATGGGAATGGTTATTTGCACCAAGCTCAGTCATTAGCTCTTCCAATTTCCTTTGAAAATATGGAGCAATTTCACGAACGCGATAGATAATTATATCATTCATCGACGCAATGTTATTGGCGTCTCTGTATTGAGCGTAATGTCCGGTGCTTTGAGCATTATATGCCATTGCAAACATAAGACTTGACAGAATTGGATAATACACCTCGGAACCATTATACTTCTCTGCGGATACTCTCAAAGCATCAATCCATAAACACTGCTCAAATGACCAATATGTTCCAGAATAATTCTTAATGAATAGATGATGTTCGACGTCTTCGAAATCGAGATAAATTAAATCTTGTTGCTGTTGCTCAAGTGCATTAAACTCATTCAAATCTGATATTCCATCATATTCAAAGACTAAATTTGGGTACAAGCCACGAACCATGTCGACATGGTTTTGGGCAAACCGAATGACATCACTTATCAATGTTGGATATTTTTTCCAGTTATAATTCCCTAAATAAGTTTTCGCTAAAACTGCAGAATACTCTTGAATATCATTGGAGTAAATGGTTGCACTATGTCCAATTGCACCGCTCAGAACACAAGTACCTGCAAAAAGATCACATATAGGCTCGCCTTCGTGTAATTCCATTATTGATTTACTCAAAAACCCAAGAAGTTCTCTTTTTGACCCCATGTATTTTATTATGTGTGGGACACTTGATTTGAAATTCAGGACATCTGCACTTACCTTCCGCTGTTCTTTTGAAATAATGCTCATTAAATTTCTCTTCTATAATAGATCTAATTCCGTCATTCTATTATGAATTTCAAAATGTAAAACTAAAGAATTAGACATTTTATTTAGATAATCTGAACGTTTATTTTTCATCTTGAAAATTGTCTTTGTATCGTTTTAATATTCTGATCAATAGACAATATTAGCTTAAAACTGGGTACAAAATCTGAAAAGTCGAAAGCAATGTTTTGCTTACAATACTCCTTAGTGTTGTGCTTGGAAATAAACTTTCGGAAATACCTCTTCTTCATCCCCAAGACAACCACACAACCCAATTTTACGTCTTAAAAGAAAACTAAGAGCCTATGGCTAAAGATCCACTTCTGATGGAATTGACTAGCCCTAATACTTCCCATACCAACCAAACTGCTCGTTTAAGATGCGTTTTTTATGAAGTCGTAGATACGTTAAATACGCTTCACATACCGGAGCGAGCTTCTTGCCTTTCATCCAAATCAAACGCCATTTGGTGGTGATGGGCAATCCTTCTGCCGGGTACATATACAATTGTTTGCTGTCTACCTCACTGTGAATACCGATCAAAGGCATAATGGAATAACCCAAACCGGCCATTACGGCTTGCTTTACTGCCTCATTGGAAGTCAGTTCGAGCTGTCGCCGATTCCCGGTACCTTCTTTGGCCAAGTATTCTTCCATCACTTTGCGGGTGGCAGAACCCTGTTCACGGTAAATCCACGGCGCATTCTCCAGTCGCTCCGGCGTTTTTCCTACCAGGTATAAGCGGTTATCAATCAAAATTTCCTCTTCAATGTTCATGTCCTGCGGTAAAATCGACACCAAAGCGAAATCCGTTTCGTTCCTCAGCAGGCTGTCCAATACCATACTCTTATTGGTCACATCGAGCACCAAATCGATTCCCGGATGTTCACTCAAGAAATCCGTTAAAAAATACGGGATCACATACTTGCCCGTCGAAGCCGCTGAAATCTTCATTCGTCCGGTTAGCAAACCTTCGTACTCGCTGGTTTTGAATTTGATATGTTCCAACTCTTGCAAGGCACGCTCAGCAATCTTACCAATCTCCCGCCCGAAATCCGTCACCCGCAAATTGCGCCCAACAATCTCCGTAAGCGGCACATCAAACTGTTCTTGGAACTTTTTTAATTGAATGGATACCGCAGGTTGTGTCATGAATAACTCCTCCGAAGCCTTGGTAATACTCTGTGTTTGTATCACCTTCAAGAAAATTTGAAGCTGGTGAATCGTGTAATTCATAACATTCTCTTATTGATGCAATAATAAATATAAATAAAAACTAATGATACGGACTGCTGACCTTTGCCTTGGATTAAAACAAAGCCATGGCCAACAAAACACAAAATCAACAAAAATCGGCACACCTCCAAGGTGTTGAAATCGATTTGATTAATGGTAGTTACAATTCAGCAGAAGGTGCTGAAATCGTGTGCCATCTTTTGGATGAGAAGCTCAAATTCTTGCAGATCAGAAACTTCAGTGAGCAAGTGCGTTTTGGAGAGCAAGACAGCGAAATCATCCAGCGCATTGAAGACCTTAAAATCGCTTCACAAAAAGTGCGTGAGTTCTTGCACGCCGCTGCGGGCGACGATACCCAGTTCAAAATTGAATCGAAAATTACCATTACCCTCAGCAAACCATGATAAGCACTACTCTAATCGGATTTATAGCCCTAGCGCCCATCTTGGCTTTCACTGCGTTGGCGGTGCTTTCGGCTTTTCATTACGGACAAAGGCCTCTCCTTTTGATTCGCCTT
>FWPV01012874.1_pt1 | contig 12755 bp, 11 predicted proteins | sample 2228371 | NCBI WGS metagenome assembly FWPV01 (sample SAMEA103939776, study PRJEB20133) | metagenome | reverse complement strand
GATCGGGAACACATTGAGGCGGTAATACAGGTCGCTGCGGGTTCAGTTGTTAAACCTCATTTTGTTGTGCCATCTGGTAAACTTGTAGGTGGTGTTCCTGCAAAAGTAATAAGGGATTTAACTGAAGATGAATTAAATGAATTTGAAAACGGTTATCCGATGATGACCCTTTCATACCTCATTGATATTGCCAACTTCTCTTTTATCTTTATCCAGCATATATGCGGCTACCCGGTATCGGGCAAGACTTTCAACCGCCGGTAGATTATCGCTCGTAAATACCTTGATTACTCTGGGATATAGAGCGGCACAATACTGGGGCGTCTCGTCGCCGTGAAGCTGCGCCAGGTCGAGATTGCAAGACCTCATAGTTTCTGTTACAAACTCCAACTCTTCGTTAACGAAGACCCCCACTTTGCAGACGAACGGTGGCAGATTTTTAACAATCCTTCTGACATTCTCAGGGGTGACCCGCCGTGGGCCGGGTGCGAAGACGAACCCCAGTGCGTCAGAGCCGTATCCTACCGCTGTCAGAGCATCATCTAAATTGGTTATGCCGCATATTTTCACTCTAACCATGCTTCTCACTGCAACTTTTGCTCTTTCCCAGAAGCTCATTGATCTTAGCAACTGGGTCAATGCTGGAGACAAGAGCCTCGCCCACAAGTATTGCGTTGACCTTTGCCTGCTGGAGACGGAGGACATCGCCGCGAGTGTGAATACCGCTCTCACTTACTGCAACGATTTCCTCCGGAATCAACGGCTTCAGACTGAGCGTTGTCTTTAAATCGACACTGAAGTCGGCGAGGTTCCGGTTATTTATGCCGATGATTCTCGGGTGCAGTTCAAGGGCTCTCTCCAGCTCATCTTTGTTGTGCACCTCGACCATGGCTGCCATACCCAGAGATTTTGCTGCATCCATAAGGGTTTTCAGTTCCCGCTGTTTGAGAATGGCAGCTATGAGCAGCACAGCGTCAGCTCCTGAAGCACGGGCCTGATATATTTGATAACTCTCTAGGATGAAGTCCTTACACAGCAAGGGAAGGGCTACTTCGTTGCGCACAGTCTCGAGGTCGGCAAAACTGCCCCGGAAATATTCCGATTCGGTCAGCACCGATATGGCGGCGGCGCCATTTTGTTCATAAATATGTGCCAGTGCAGACACGTCCGAGTTCCTGCAGAGCACTCCCTTCAATGGCGACGCTCTTTTTATCTCGGCTATCAATTTGATGCTGCCTCCCTGCAAGGTGCGGGCAAAATCGCGCGGTGGGGCTTGATGCTCTATGACTTTCTCTAAGTCAGCTAGCGCTACCCGCGCCTTGCGCTCCGATATCGATTTGCGGGTTGAGTTTACAATCTGTTCCAGAATCACTCTGAACCTCGATTGAAGCTCTTGCTGAACTCGACAAGCTGCTTCAGTTTGCTCAGGGCTTTGCCACTGTCTATGGACTCTCCAGCCAGCTTCAGTCCCTCTTGGAAATCCCGGGCTTTGCCCCCCACAATGAGTGCTGCCGCTGCATTGAACAGAACTATATCTCGCTTTGTCCCCTTTGCTCCTCGCAGTACCGAGTAGGCTATGGCTACATTATCGCTTATCGTTCCCCCGGCAAGGTCACTGAGCCTCGCCCTGCGCAGTCCTAACTCTCGAGGGTCGAGATAGAAGGTTGTGGCTGTGCCGTTTCGCAGTTGTGAGATTTTGCTCGGCCCGGTGGTGGACAGTTCGTCCAGCCCGTCTGCACCGTGGACCACAAAGGCTTGCTCGGCACCGAGTTCGTGAAGCACCTGCGCCACAGTCTCGGTGAGGCTGCCATCATAGACGCCGAGCAATTGCCGTCTCGCGCCGGCGGGGTTGCTCAATGGTCCAAGTATATTGAAAATGGTGCGCAGCCCGATTTCTTTGCGGGGGCTAAGGGCATATTTCATAGCAGGGTGCATCCTCGGTGCGAAAAGGAACCCAATTCCCAGTTCGTCTATACAGTTGGCAACCTGTTCTGCGCTGAGTTCCAGATTGACCCCCAGAGCCTGCAGGAGATCTGCGCTGCCGCACAGGCTTGACACCGAGCGGTTGCCGTGCTTGGCGACTGCCAGTCCCGCCCCTGCAACAACAAAGGCTACCACGGTTGAGATATTGAAAGTCCCGCTTCTGTCGCCTCCTGTGCCGCAGGTGTCCACCAGTATTTTCTGTTTCGGTCTCACCGCAACTGCGTTCTCTCGCATCGCCTGAGCGCAGCCAGTTATCTCGCTAACTGCCTCACCCTTCATCCTCAAAGCAGTGAGGAAGGCACCGATTTGCGCCGGAGTAGCTTCTCCTCTCATAATCTCGCCCATGACTCCTTTAGCCTCGGTGACTGAAAGGTCGATTCCTGAGACGATTTTTGACAATGCCTCTTTAATCATTCTTTTCTTTCCTGACCTGTGCCGAGCGCCGATTCACTAAAAGCCTTTTCTTCTTCTGCCATCACTACTGCACTCTCCAGCGCCTTCAGCTTGTTCAGCGTCTCGTAATATTCCCGCGTGGGGTCGGAGTCGTAGACTATACCTGCTCCAGCTTGAAGATATACGGTGTTATTCACCATGACGATAGTGCGGATAGTAATACAGGTGTCCATGTTACCGGTGTAGCTGAAGTAGCCCACAGCGCCGCCATAAGGCCCGCGCTTCGTGCCCTCAAGCTCGGTAATAATCTGCATAGCCCTGATTTTAGGTGCGCCGCTGAGCGTGCCAGCGGGGAAAGCAGCCCTGAGCAGACTGAAGGCATTCTCCCCCGCCCTCAATCTACCTTCGACAGTTGTGACCATGTGCATAACATAGGAATATTTCTCAACGTTCATCAGTCCGTGCACTCTCACCGTTCCATGCTGGCAAACCCTTCCCAGGTCGTTCCTTGCCAGATCGACCAGCATGGCGTGCTCCGCCCTCTCCTTGGGGTCGCTTAGAAGCTCGGCTCTGAGGGTGTCGTCCTCCTGTTCTGTTGCACCCCTTTGCCTGGTGCCGGCGATAGGGCAGGTCTCTGCCAGGCCGTCCTCCAGCTTCACCAGCATTTCTGGGCTGGAGCCGATGAGCTGAAAACCGCCCAGATCGAGGAAGAATAGGTAGGGCGATGGATTGAGCATACGTAGAGCCCGATAGATGGCAAACGGCTGCGCGTTAGTCTTGCGCCGCAGCCTTTGCGATAGGACTATCTGGAACGCATCTCCGGCGGCGATATATTCTTTGCAGGCTCTCACTGCTGCCTCAAACTCCTTCCGAGTGAAATTTGACTCAGCCGACATATCCAGAGCCGCAGTTGTTCTTACCGGCGACCCGTTCGATCCGAGCGCCGATGATTTAGCAAGCCTGTTGACGATGGAATCGATCTTGTTCACTGCCTGCTTGTACACGCTCTCGATGGGCCCGTCGACAAGGGCATTGGAGACAATCTTCATCTTATGCTGCACGTGGTCGAATATAATCATGGTATCGGTGAAAACGAAGACGCATTCGGGCAAGCCAAGTTCGTCATAGGGGCACTCTGGGAGCCTTTCAAAGTAGCGGACCATATCGTAGGAGATGTAACCCACTGCGCCGCCGAAGAAACGCGGCAGGCCGGGGACTTTGACCACCTGGCGCTGTTCCAGTATATCCTGAACCAGGTGCAGGCAGTCCCTTCCTTCGAGCTTCACCTTCTGTCTTTCACCGTTCTTGTAGACGATGGCTTTGTTCCCTGATGCCTTGAGTACAAGGTTATGGCCAACGCCGATGAAGGAGTAGCGCCCAAGCTTCTCGCCGCCCTCCACGCTTTCTAGGAGGAACGTGGGGGGCTCCTGTTTCAGCTTGAGAAACACAGAGACAGGAGTATCAAGGTCTGCGGAAAGCTCCCGAAACACCGGAACGAGATTACCCTCTTTCGCCAGTCCTCTGAACATCTCCAGATTGGGAAAATATTCATTTGCCATAACCTATTGCTCAAAAAGGCAAATTAAAAACCCCGTCCCAAGGGGCGGGGTTTAATCCGCGGTGCCACCCTCGTTGCCCTTCACCCTTCTCTTGAAGGATGAAAGACCACTCTTGTCGGGTACGGTTCCTCACTGATGAAGGACGATACCCTAGGCTCTGATAACGGTGCCTACTCCGGCGAAACTTACTTGCCTCCTTTGGGAGGGTTCAGTTTGCAGCTCCCAAGCCCATTCCGCCCCTGCGCTGGCATCGGTTCACACCTCACTCCGACTCTCTGAGCCTTGCAGCAGGCGTACTACTCTTGTTCACAGCCTTTACATATTTAATTTGTTTGTCAATTTAACATATAATGCTGGAGTTGTCAACACCGAAGTGATAGAATTTCAGAATCAGGGAAGTTCGAGTAAGCTATAGTATGTACGACGTCATCGTTGTAGGCGCCGGTCACGCGGGTTGCGAGGCAGCGCTGGCGGCAGCCAGGATGGGTTGCAGCACGCTGCTGCTTACTATGAATATGGATAATGTGGCGCTGATGCCCTGTAATCCCTCCATCGGCTGGCCTGCCAAAGGGCATCTGGTCAGAGAAATAGACGCGCTCGGCGGCGAGATGGCACGCAACACCGATAAGACCTTCATCCAGATACGCATGCTTAATACAGGCAAAGGTCCTGCTGTCCAAGCACTGCGTGCCCAGGCGGACAAGAAGCTCTATGGCCTTGCCATGAAGCACACGCTGGAAAGCCAGCCGAACCTCGAGTTGAAGCAGGCGCTGGTCGAGGAGTTGAAGCTGAAGGGCAAGTATATGGAGGTCAGAACCAATATTGGTTGGGCATACGAGGGAAAGACAGTAGTCTTGACTACGGGCACATCTCTGGCAGGGAGGGTGATTGTCGGTGAGACCGCTTATCCAGCGGGAAGGGCGGGCGAGTTCGCTGCCTACGGACTATCGCAGAGCCTGAGAAACCTGGGCTTTACGCTGGGGCGGTTGAAGACGGGCACGCCTCCACGCATCAATGCCCGGAGCATTGATTTCAGCAAGACGATTATCCACGAGGGGAGCGAGGAGCCTCTTTATTTTAGTTTCAATCCACCACGCGAGCACTGCTTTGTCTCGCCCCCGAACCCCGTTTTCCCGTTAGGTAAGCCTGTTCTGTGGCGGCAACAGCTTCCGTGCTACCTGGTTTATACGAATCAAAGGACGCATGAGATAATTCGTGCTAACCTACATCGCGCACCCTTGTTCACGGGGCTGATTAAAGGCATTGGCCCCCGCTACTGCCCTTCGATAGAGGACAAAATAGTTCGCTTCGCCGATAAAGATAAACACGGATTTTTTCTGGAGCCGGAAGGATGGCAGACAAACGAGGTGTATGTGCAGGGCGCCAATACCAGCTTGCCCGAGGATGTGCAACTGGCGATGCTGCGCACTATCCCCGCTCTGGAGAATGTAGAGATGATGCGGGTGGGCTACGCCATTGAATATGACTATGTCCCGCCCGGTCAGACGCAAGCTACACTGGAATCGAAGCTTATTCCCGGCCTGTTTTTCGCGGGGCAGATTAATGGGACCTCCGGCTATGAAGAAGCTGCTGGACAGGGTCTTATCGCTGGAATTAACGCTGCGCTCAAGGTCAAGAGAAAACCGCCCTTAATCCTGCGCCGCGACCAGGCATACATAGGCGTAATGATAGATGACCTGGTAACCAGAGAGCTCACCGAGCCTTACCGATTATTGACCTCGCGGGCTGAGTACCGTCTTCTGCTGCGTCAGGACAACGCTGATTTAAGATTGACTCCCATTGGCTACAGACTGGGCTTAATCTCTGAAGAGCGCTATCAGGCGGTTGAGCAGAAGCGAAGGGCTATCGATGCGGAGCTCAAGCGTATTTCGAGGGCTTATTTTGTGCCGGGAGAGAAGCTGGACTCGCTTCTAGCAAAACATCATGTCTCTCCGATTGACCGCAGCATAAGCGCGCTGGAATTCCTGCGCCGTCCTGAGGCAAATTACAAGCTGCTGGTAGAACTTGGCTATGGTGAGCCGGGACTTGCCCCGGAGTGCGCGGAACAGGTCGAGATTGAAGCCAAATATCAGGGATACATCGAGCGTCAGGCGGCTGAGGTAGAGAGGGTGCGCCGTCTGGACGAGTGGATGATTCCTCGAGGATTTGATTATGACGCTGTCACCAGCCTTCGCAAGGAGGCGCGAGAGAAGTTGAAGCACTTTCAGCCTGCCACACTGGGACAGGCTTCGCGCATCTACGGAGTGACGCCTGCCGACGTGGCGGTTCTGCTCGTGAGTTTAGAAAAAGCCAGGTGCACGAAAGATGTAGCGTCGTGACTCCTGTCACGAAGCTGTTTCCGTTGCCACGTGAGTAGCAGCGCTACAAAAAGTCAAGGACATCTGAATCATTGCAGAGCATACAGAACCCGGCTATCGCTGATTCCTCTGATAGGAGTCGACTTGAGCGTTCGGACAGCGGACCTCATACTCTATAACGGCGTCGTGCTGACGATGAATCGCCGTCAGCCCCGTGCGGAGCTGGTGGCTGTTAAAGACGGCAGGATTGTCCATGTGGGGAAAAATGAAGAACTGGATGGTTGCCGGGTCAAAGGGAAAGTCATCGACTGCGAGGGCATGACTGTTATCCCTGGCTTTAACGATGCCCATATCCATGTTCTTTCTTATGTCTCGAATCTGCTCAGCGTGGATTGCAGCCCTGTATCCGTTAAATCCATTTCGGATATTCAGGACAGACTAAGGCAAGAGGCGCAGCGTACTCCACCCGGCACCTGGATAAAGGGCAGCGGCTATAACGAGTTTTATCTGGCGGAGCGCCGTCACCCCACGCGGCACGACCTCGACCAGGCGGTGCCTGACCATCCTGTGAAGCTGACACACCGCTCCCTTCATGCCTGCGTGCTCAACAGTCTTGCGCTTTCTCTGGCCGGCATCACTGCTACAACGCCGGACCCGCCCGCTGGCCTCATCGACCGAGAGGTTGACACTGGTGAGCCCAGTGGACTCCTCTTCGGCATGAATTCCTATATCAATGAGAAGGTGATTCCTCCTCTGACCGATGACGACCTGAACCGCGGCGTGTCGCTAGTTAACAAACGATTACTCTCCCTTGGTATAACCTCGGTGCAGGACGCAACTGTGAGCAATGGCTGGGAGCAATGGCAGCTATTCCGCAGGTTGAAAAAAGCAGGTGTTTTTCTACCCCGCGCGTCCCTGATGTTAGGGTATGAGGCTCTTGCTGAACTGAATGAGCGTGGCTTGCATTATGGCTATGGCGATGATGGGTTGAGACTGGGGGCGGTGAAAATAGTGCTCGATGAAGCGAGAGGCTACCTGAACCCGTCTCAGGAGGAACTGAACGAGATGGTGCTTCAGGCTCACCGTGCTGGATTCCAGGTAGCCATGCACGCCGTGGAAGAGGGCACGGTGGAGGCTGCCACTGCCGCCCTGGAATACTGTCTGGAACGCTCTCCAAAAGCCGTTCCCCGGCACCGTGTGGAGCATTGTTCGGTATGCCCTCCTGGGCTGTTGCGGAGATTGAAGAAAGTTAAAGCGGTGGTGGTAACCCAGCCTGCTTTTGTCTATTTCAGCGGCGAACGTTATCTGAGCGAGGTGCCCGAGTCGCAGCTTCGCTGGCTGTACCGTACGAGATCGTTCTTGAGGAACGGGCTCAGGCCTGCGGCAAGCTCCGATTGTCCGGTAGTGCCGCCCGACCCGCTGACTGGGGTTTATGCAGCGGTGACCCGCAGGAGTGAGAATGGCCGGTGCCTCTTACCTGATGAGGGCGTAACACCGGAGGAAGCGCTGAGAATGTACACGCTGGCTGGTGCGTATGCCTGTTTTGAGGAACACCTGAAGGGCAGCATCGAGGAGGGCAAGCTGGCTGATATGGTGGTGTTGAGCGTCGACCTCACTCGTGTCCCGCCGGAAGAGATAAGAAGCATAACCGTCGAGAAAACAATTATAGGCGGGCGGCTGGTGTGGGAGCGGTAGAGTCAATTCATTCAGACATAAGCGGCGAGTACCTGGCTGACGATTTGCAGCAGGACTATGGCTACTATGGGGGTGATGTCAATCATGCCAATCGTAGGGATGATTCTGCGCAGCGGCGCCAGGATAGGTTCTGTTATCAGACTGAGACCATGGTAGAGGTTAGCCATGAAAGGACTCCTCGTGCCCACCATAAACCACGAGAGGATAGCCCTGAAGAATATGGCGAAGGTGAGTATCTGGAAGAGCAGCCAGACGGCATAAATGAATTCGCTCATTTGCTGCTTTGCCCTCCGAGGCGCTGTGCTTTCTCGTAGGCGGCGATAACACCTTGCGCTATGATAGCTCTCAAACCGCCTTTTTCCAGGCAGAGCAATCCTTCGGCAGTAGTGCCCCCGGGCGAGGTGACCATGTTCTTCAACTCGGCAGCGTGTTTACCTGTTTCCTTGCTCAGGTAAGCCGAGCCTAGCACGGTCTGAATGACCAGCTTCTCCGCTGTTTTGCGGGGCAGCCCGATGTGCACCGCTGCGTCGGTCAGTGCCTCCATCATCAAGAAAATGTATGCAGGACCACTGCCGCTGACAGCGGTCGCCATATCAATTTGCTTCTCATCTGCCACATAGACTTCCTCGCCCATGGCGTGCAGTATGGCTTTTGCAGTCTCCTTTTGCGCCGCAGTCACGGCTCTGGTGGCTGTCCAGACGCTCATGCCCTGACCGACCTGTGCCGGAGCGTTCGGCATAGCCCTGATGATGGCTTCGTGTGCTAGCCCCTTGCGAAGGGTGTCGAGGCTGGCTCCTGCTACGATGGAGAATACCAGTTGACTCTCGCCGAGTTTGCCTTTAAGGTCTTTCATAACCGAGGTAAGTGACTGCGGTTTGACCGAGAGCACGATAACGGCTGCATCGCTGATTGCTTTGCCGATGTGTGAGGCGCAGTTCACTCTGTACTTCTTCCCTATGGTTGTAAGGCGTGCTGAGTCTATATCGCAGGCGTAAATATCTCTTCGACTCGTCAGCTTTCCTTTAAGCAGGGCGGCTATTATCGCCTCTCCCATGGATCCGGCGCCAATGAACGCGATTTTCATCATATTATTGACCCTCAGCCTCTTTCGCCGAAAATGGCACGCCCTATCCTCAACAGCGTAGCTCCTTCCTCAATGGCTACCTCGAAGTCGTCGGTCATTCCCATCGATAGATGTTTCAATCCCAGGGCATCCCGCAGTTGCCGAAGCTGACGGAATACAGGTCTGACCTCCTCAGCGTTCTCAACCAGAGGGGCGATGGTCATCAGTCCTTCGACCTCAAGGTTTTGCAGCCTGCTGATTTGTCTCACCGCGTCGTGCACGTCCGTCAATGCGAAGCCACTTTTTGTCGCTTCACCTGCCACGTTGACCTGAATGAGAACGCGCAGCTTTTTCTGGCTACAATTGTTTAAAACCTCAGCTAGCCTGAGCGAATCAACGCTATGGATTATATCAAAAATGCTTGCCGCTGTCTTAGCCTTGTTGGTCTGGAGATGGCCTACCATGTGCCATACGATGTCAGGCTTCAATCTTTGAAGTTGCTCTATCTTGGGGATAGCTTCCTGAACCCTGTTCTCACCGAAATGCCTCAAACCCGCTTTGAAAGCAGATTCAATGGCATCGACATTGAAGGTTTTGGACACCGCGACCACCGTTACCTCGCCGGGCGAGCGCCCTGCCCTTTCGCAAGCTCTTGCAATGCGGTGCTGTAAGTTGTGCAAGTTTTCTTCAATGTTCATACGTTCTATATCTTAACACACCCCGCAATTATGGCACTCTGTAGGTGGGCAGGGTGGGGTCTCGGTGCTGCGATGCGCCTTCTGTAATTCTTCCCTGAGATAATCAAATCTTACGCCAGAGTCGACGACCGCCCACGGCAGGGGCTCGCTGAAGGGCAACTGGCGGTGTACATAGAAATCGGCTCTGAGATTGGATTCCTTCAATGCTTTGCGCCAGGAGGACAGAGAATTGCGCTGGATGCTTGCCAGAACGCTGCTCAGTTTAGCATCGCCTCGCGCAAGAACCCCCTGCACTATGCTCCAGCCTGCGCTCTCAGTCCTGACCTCGATGCCCTTCTTAGTCAGAGCGCTCTTGATTTGGTTGAGACGATGTGTGAGCACATCCTCGTCTGCCATCGCCAGCCACTGAAAAGGGGTCCCTGCCTTGGGCACGAATGGCTCGACGGTTATGGCAAGACGGGTCAGCTTCCCTTCTGTGCGGTCTCTGACCGCAAGGCTCAGGTTGATTATCTCATTTATGTCGGCGTCGGTCTCCGTGGGCAGGCCGATCATAAAGTAAAGCTTAATCTGCTTTATGCCACGCTCTGCTATCCTGTCAATCGCTTCTGTGATGTGGTCGTTTGTCACGCACTTATTGATGATGCGGCGCAGTCTTTCTGAGCCTGCCTCTGGTGCCAGAGTGACAGACTGACCTCCACTTTTAGTAAGAGCCCTGAGCAATGCCTGAGAGAGGGGTCGAAACCTCAGCGAGCTTACCGATAGCTCGACACCCATTCGATGGAGCGTGTGAGCGAGTTCGCCAATTTCAGGGTGGTCTGAGACAGCCGCAGCCAGCAGACCAATCCTGTTTGTATGCTTGAGGCCCTCCTCTGCCTGCTTGACCAGACTGTCCAGCGGGCGGCAGCGGAAAGGGCGAAATTGAAAGCCGGCGAGGCAGAAGCGACAGCCCCAGCCGCAGCCGCGGGCTATCTCGATGAGGTACATGTTGCCGAACTCGGTATCGGGAGTAAGAATGACCGAGGTTGTGGCTGCCGAATCGAGGTCTTTGAGCCACTGTCGTTTGACCGGCTTGCCATTGTACAGAGTGGGAACATAGACTCCGGGCACCGAAGCCAGTGCTTTGACTAACTCGTCTTTTTTTCCTTCGATTCCCCAGGTCAGGACTTCGATGAAGCGCGGCAGGATAGCCTCGCCTTCCCCGATGGCGAAGCAGTCGAAGAATGAGACTAGTGGCATGGGGTTAGCTGTGATGCAGGGTCCGCCCGCAATCACGAGCGGGTGTCTTTCATCCCGGTCTGAAGCGAATGCGGGTATGCCGCTCGCTTTGAGTATCTGTACTACATTGAAGTAATCGAGTTCGTACGATATTGAGAAAGCGAGGACATCGAAGTCAGAAAGGGGGCGCTGCGATTCCAGGCTGACAGGTTCTTCGGCTTTGTCACCTTTTGGTTCCCAAAAGACGCGTTCGCAGACTATATTTTCGTAGCTGTTCAGGATGCCATATATGGTCTGAAAGCCGAGGTTAGACATCCCGAGGTAGTAGGTGTTGGGGTAGATGAGGGCGATATGAGTCCTGCCGCCCCAGTCTTTATAGACCGTGCCGCGCTCCTTTTCAAGCCTATGCCTTGCCTCTTTGACCGCTTTCCATGTCATGAATCATCATTGGGGGCTTCCCCTGTGTCATTGATTATATGGAAGCGCTGCGGTACCCCCTATACTATGGGGAAAGTCCAACAAAGAGTAAGGAGGTACTGCAGCATGAAGTATTATATCGGATGTGACGCCCATAAGAAATACTCGGTATTTGCGGGTATCAGCGAGGCTGGTGAGATTATCCCAGCGCAGCGTGTGGAGCATGACCGGGAAAGCTACCGCTCTTTTCTGCAAAGCCTGCCACCGGCTTCTCAGATTGCGGTAGAGAGTGTAGGGAATTGGTATTGGATGGTTGACGAAATGGAAAAGGCAGGACATGTGCCAGCTTTGACGCATCCTGCGAAGGCTAAACTGATGATGGGACAGCTCAACAAGACTGACAAACTGGATGCCCGAGGATTGGCTGTTCTGTACCGAAACGGCACTTTGCCAGCGGTTTGGATTCCTCCCGGGGAACTCCGCGATCGACGTGAGTTGCCACGGATGCGAATGACCATGAGCCAGGTTCGCACGAGGTTTAAGAATCGTATTCATTCCACCTTTGCCAAATACGGCATAACGTTTGATGAAGTGAGCGACCTGTTTGGTAGCAGGGGGCGTAAACTGCTGGAAAAGTCTCTGGAGCAACTGCCGCCGGAGACCAGGCTCTCGGTTCAAGAGCAACTTTGGTTGCTGGAACAGGTAGAACAATCCATTAAGAAGGCTGAGAAACGCATTGGGCAAGTGATCAAAATGGACGATACTATGCAGCTTCTTCAGACGCTTCCAGGCGTGGGGCCTATACTGTCCATAGTGATAGCCCTCGAGGTTGGGAGTATAGACAGATTTGCCACAGCAGAAAACCTTGCCAGCTATGCCGGCAAGGTGCCACGGGTCAATTCCAGCGGGGGAAAGACCTTCTATGGTAAAGTGCGTCCCGATGTGAACCGTTATCTGAAATGGGCCTTTACCGAAGCCGCGAATGCCATAGTGCTGCATCAAAACCGCTGGCCGGATCGCCATGTGGTACGCCTGTATCAGCGGGTACGCAAACACAAAGGGCACGCCAAAGCCGTCACAGCGATAGGTCGTCATCTGGCGGAGGCTACTTACTGGATGTTGAAGAATAATGAACCTTATCATGAACCAGGAAGGAAACAGATGGTTTCGCATTCCCAGGGGTAAGCGCGGGACTCGCATGAATTCAACGAAGAATTCGTTCATTGAGTGCGACACCTCCGAGGGAACATGCTCATGCCACTTTGATGGCGAATACATGCATCCGACGAAACGGTCTTGAGCCCAGTTTACCTGGTCATGGTGGCCTAAAGAGGAGGGGACATCGACTAACATATCTTTTTCCTTGACAAACGCAGCGCTTTCATACATGCGAGTCCATCCTTCCTTCAGGGAG
>FWPV01012871.1_pt1 | contig 12757 bp, 11 predicted proteins | sample 2228371 | NCBI WGS metagenome assembly FWPV01 (sample SAMEA103939776, study PRJEB20133) | metagenome | reverse complement strand
AAAAGAGTGCATAAGGGATTAAAAAATGTTAGTCCTATAGTTTACTTATTAAAACTATCTCCAGAGTCTCATATGTATGTAACTTATACACAAATTTGAAAAATTCTTGACATAAATGATAAAATATCAATATGGAAAACTCAACAAAGTACAATAAAATACAAGGAATATTAAATAGTATTAAAAGCGCTATGCCAAAGCATTGTAGCAATTGCGGAGCTAAATATGAAGCTTCTGATTTTAGTTTAATACAAAACGATGATTTTTCGGCTCTCCTGCATTTAACTTGCTCAAAATGCAAAGAATCGTATTTAATTAATGTTTTAAGTCCACTTGGGACGTTAAATGCATCAAGTCGTATTCCATTAAAAGTAGATATCATTTCCGCTGATGAAGCAAAAAAATTTATTGGAAACGAAGCAATAAGTACCGATGACATACTAAACGCTCATGTATTACTAAAAAAAATAAAATCAGCTGAAGATCTTGAAAGCTCACTTTTAGACTCCACAATAACAAGCTCTAAATAATAATCTGTCTGCACTTACCAAAAAACTTTTTATCTATTTCATTTTCTGATAAAGACGTTAAGACAACTTGACCGTCAAAAGAGGATAAATAATTGCATACGTTTTTCCTTATATTGCTATCAAGTTCACTAAATATATCATCCAAAAGAAGAATTGGTTTTTTATCTGTATACGATTCAATTAAATTTTTTTGAGCTATTTTGTAACAAAATGAAGCTAATCTTTGCTGACCTCTAGATCCAAAACTTGCTAAATCAGAGCCGTTTGTTAAAAAAACAAAATCTTCACGATGAGGACCATAAAGAGTTACACCAGCTGATACCTCTTTTTGAAAATTATTTTTGATTTTTTTTGATAATTCATTCTTAATTGCTTCCAATTTGTTTTGCGAAGTAAATTTACTTAAGTATTTTAGGGAAAGATTGTCAATATACGAATTAAATATTATTGGAATCAATTTGTTAATTAACGGATTTATCATTTCAATAATTTCATTCCTTCTATGTATTATGCAGGCTCCGAGTTCAATAAGTTTATCGTTCCAAAAACTTATCTCCTTTGCATTACTCACATTTATCTTTTCAAGAAGTTTATTTCTATTTCTTACAACCTTTTTATACTCCTGTAAATTTTCAAAATAACTTTGGTCAAATGTTGATATAAAATCGTCTAAATCTCTCCTACGAAAAGAAGGTGAACTTATAACCAAATTTATTGTTTCCGGATTAAACAATACCGAGTTAAATTTACCGACAAAGTTCCCAAGCGTTTTTTTTACTCCATTTTCAATTAGAGTTTTTTTGCATTGATCACCATTTGCACCATTCACCTTCTCAAGAACAACTTCTCTTACTACAATATTTCCAAGTGATTCCTCAAACTGCCCTGATATTCTGGCATATATGAAGTCATCTTTTAGAAATTTATTTATAACATAAGTTTCGTTACTTGTACGAAAAGATTTACCTGTAGAGAGATAATTTATACCTTCTATAAAATTTGTTTTACCAGCGCCATTAAAAGCAATAATAACATTTATACCCTTTGAGAGGGAATAATTTCCAGATAAATTTCTAAAATTTGTAAGCTTTAATGAATAAAGTATCATATAAAAAAGATAAAGATAATGGCAAAAATATTATTCTTTTAAATTCAAAAATGACAAAAAACCAAAAAGAATATTTTCGAAAAATGCTTTTCCTTTTTTTCTAAAATCTACGCTTTCCCTTCAACTTTCTCTAATAATGTATTCACCACTTTTTGTCTAAACAAAATTGTTTTTAAATATTTCCTAGCTCTCTGATCTTTATAATGCTCTTTCAGTTTCTCATCTTTAATTGAATTTATATATTGGTCAACTTCTTCATCTTTTACTTCAATTTTATATTCGTCTGCTATTTTCATAATTACAATTTCAATTTTTATATCTTCCATAGCTTCTTTCTTCCAACCTTTTCTCAAATCCTCTATGGTAATCTTTTGATTTCTCAAAAAATCATCAAGTTTTACCCCAATTTTTTCAATTCTCAATTTATACTCCATTTCTTTTCTATTTACTTCTTTCTCTATCAATATACTTGGAACAATAAATTTACTTTTCTCAGCAATCTCAATCAGTAATTTAGAGACATATTTATCACGCTCCTGCAACTCTTTTTGTCTTTCTAGTTCTTTCCTCACCCTTTTTTTCAATTCTTTAAGATTCTTTACACCAAGATTTAAAGAGGAAGCCCATTTATCACTTATTCCAATATCGTACTTTGTCTTATCTACTTTCTTAAAGTCTTCATACATTTGCTTTATCACTTCTTGAATCTCTTCATCTTTCACTTCTACCTTTCCTTTTTTAATCTTTATTTTAGATAAATCTACAAGTTTAAAATCGGGAAAACTTGTAAATGTCGCTGAATATTTTACACCGGTTCCTTCAGCAACTGTTTCAATTTTATATTCCAAATTATCAATTGGCTTTAGATTTTCCCTTTGCAAAACTTCCAGCGTACAAACGGGAACTAAATCATTTAACGTTTGTTCAAACAAAGTTGGCCCAAGATAAGCCATTACAAGATTTTTTGGCGCTTTTCCTGGCCTAAAACCATTTATGTTTACCGTTGGAGCAAGACGTTCAAATACCCTTTCCTTTGCAATTTCAAACCTTTCATTTGTAATCTCAATATTAAGACGTATCTTACCATCATTAAGCTTTTCCTTTGTATAATTTATATTATTAAAAGTTTGAATTACACCTCCCATGATTTTTTATTAAAAAATTAAATTTTGTAAAAGAAAATATTTTTACTTTATTTTCATTTGCTTTGCAATAAATATTTCCTCTGGGAATATCTGGTACTCTTTAAAGTTTTGGTAAGTAATGTAATTACTACAAAGACGATTACAGTAACGGGAGAAATGAGGAGAAGAGATATGCAACTAGAAAGAATATATATTATCTGTAGGGCAATCCACCCATTATCCCATATTCCAGATTCTAAATTTTGTTGTTTTATTAAATATATTCCTGGAAGACTTATACCTACTATTATAGTTACTAGATTATTTAGCTCCCCAGATGACACCTTTTTACTAACTCTAAATCCCTCTTTCAACAAAATACTCAAATCAAACTTTCCTTCCTGAAATAATTCCTCTGATATGTATTTTGCCACTTGAATACTCGCATTTATTACACCACCAGCAGGTATAACTAGGATGCTTGTAAAAATAATATCAAAAATCCTTATATTTAGGTTTTCTTCTAAAACAGGCAAAGAATAAGCAAACGGTACTATATACGAGATATTTGAAAAGCCCAAAAAAACTATAAGACCGATAATTAAACACAAAATTACAGAAAAAGTTACTATGAATGTCAATTTTCTATTCCTTGTTTGCACTAACGATGTAAAAATGGTTATAAGAGTAATAACTAAAATGCCCAATTCAAACATTTGAAGCCTGCTAAATAAATCAGGAATAATTCCAAGAATTACTAGCAAAATAAAACAAATTGAAGGTAGAAGCGTCCTTATGCCCTTCCATTCTAAAATTGTGAAAGCTAATACAATAAATAAGCCTAACAAAAACAAATAACCTTTAATCCTAACAAAATCATAAAACTGAAAATATTTATCTCCATTGATATCAACAATCTTCACCTTTATCATATCTCCCTCTTTAACAGGCCTAAAGATTGTAGAGTTAAATGTAATTTTAATTTCTATTACATTGCCCTTATACTCGCCACGAGATAATTGAACCTTTACTTTTTGATACTTTATCCCGTCTTGCTCAGTTATCTGTTCTGCATAAACCACTTTACCATATGTTATTTCATCTTCACTAGCTATAATTTTTACTGGTAAAATAAAACCTACAATAATAAAAATTATTATAAAAAAAACGAAAGCAAACTTTTTCATACAACATATTTTATTAATATAACTTTGACTTAACAACTATTTATCTTAAGGAAAAACCTAACTATTTAAAGCTTTCACAAAACCAACATATTCCTATTTTACAATAGGCTATTTAATGAAGCAAAGACATTTATTTACTCCTAAAAAACAATCTTTAGTTAATTAAATTAAAAGGCATTTAGGGGACATTAGTCTTGTTCCTCTTCGTCTAAATCATCTTCATCATCTAGATCATCTTCATCAGCTTCGTCCTCATCTATATCATCATCGCCTCCCTCTAGATCCTCAAAATCTTCAAGATCACCTAATGCAGAATCATCATCACTAGGTATATTGGAATTTATTGGATCACCGTCAATATCTTCATCCAATAAATTGTCTAAATCATCATCATTATATATATCGTCGCTCATTTTTATTTTTACTAAAAATTCAAATCGGTTATAGATTAAAACAAATTATAATAATTTGTCAAGAGTTTTAAAAATAAAAAAACATTTCAATTCTTTTTAAATATCTAGTCTAGTTATTTAAAGCAAAAAGTTATACTACAATTAAATATTGAAGTTATTCTTTTTTTTAAAAAAAATATATTTTTTAAGGAAATGTAATTTATATTAGAAATTTATACTTTAATTCTAAATTTCTTAATCGCAGGAACTGTTAGCAAGAGAATAGCAGTTAGTAAATATAGAAAAAGCTCTATCCCCGTTTTGGCTAAAGCTATTGTGAGATTAAAACTTATACTCCTCTCGTTTCCTGCGCTATCCATTGAAGTTATGGTAACTTTGTATGAGCCAGCTGGTATATCGTTATCAGGAATCCATAACCAGTTGCCTTCTTCATCTGCTATTACCGTACCTGTCTGCACTCCATCCCCTATTTCTATCGTTATTACCGCTCCAGCTTCAGATGTTCCACTAAATATAGGCCTTGGACTGTCTAAAACAGTTTCTTCATCAACTAAATTACCATTTACACTTACTTGCGATATTTCAGGTGGAGTGGTATCAATGGTAAAAGTGTCAGATAAATAATCATTAGGTAGCATAAATACGTTGTTCACGTCTGTCGTTCTAAAATATATAGTTGTTTCACCATCAGGCAAACCAGATATGTAACAAGTAAAATACTCAGATTCAGAGTCAAAAGCGCCATCATTAGCATTACAATCATACCAATTGCCAGGAAGCTCATTAGAATTACTCCACTGAACCTTACCAATACCAAAACCGACATTAGATGCATTACCAGTATAGAACGGATTACTTGTAAGAATATAGTCTTCATTAATTGAAATTAAGGAATTACCATAATTTAAAGAATACAAATATGCTCGCCCCGTATTTGAAGAATATGTGAAATCTCCTACTACAAAGTCCTTCCAACCATCGTTATTAACATCTCCAGCATTACTAATGCCTATTGCAGTATTATTACCACCTCCAAAAGAACCACTAGGATTATCTCCTGTTAGAAAAATATCAAGATCTTCTGCATTGATATTAGTTAAGTCCCTTCTACCAAATAATATACCCACATTGTTATAAGCTGAAATAATAACATCATCATATCCATCATTGTTAAGTTCACCAGCGTAATCTATTGCTCCGCCAAAACCTGCAGTTAAAGTCCCGGTAATTATAACATCAGCAGTACTATCCATATCAGTAGAACCATAATAAATAATAGCTCTCCCTTTATATGAATCATAGGTTGTATCACCAGCAATAATATCATCATAACCATCTCCGTTAATGTCAACTGTAGCCATAGCAAAACCACACGGAGATGAAGGTGTTCCATTAATAGTTATATCTGCTATATCGTCAAAATTCTGTCCTCCATAGTATACATAGATCTTACCACCATTAGAATTTGCGCCAGAAGCAGTAACTACCAAATCATTATAACCATCACCATTTATATCTCCAAAGGTTATACTTTGTCCAAAGAAATGATTTGCCCCTTCACCATTTAATGTTATGTCGGCATTATTATCTATACTTTCTCCGCCAAAATAAACATACACTCTTCCAGTAAGAGAATTATAAAGTCTATCTGAAATTGCCCAATCATCATATAAATCAACATTAAAATTTCCTATTGGCTTAATTACAGAACCAGTATTAAAAGTTATATTAGCATCATTTTTTGTTCCGCTTGGTATACCTGAAGAAGAACCAAAAAAGATAAAACTATAATTACCGGTACCCTCTGGCTTTCCAACAAAAAGATCATCAAAGTTATCACCATTTACATTAGCATTGTTTAAAAACGCACCGAAATAATCATAATTATTAGTACCATCCAAAGTTATATCCTTATTAGTATCAAAAGAATTACCTCCCAAGTAAATATAAACTCTTCCTCTATTACTTCCACCTAATAATGGTTTGTTATAGCCAGCGATACCCAACTCATTAATACCATCTCCATTAATGTCACCAACATTTCCCACTGAACGACCAAATCCATCTCCTACAGCTTCACCTGTGAAAATGTATAATGGAGTTAAATTAGTAATATTAGCATAAACCTTAAATTTTAGGTTATAGAAAAAAATAACGACAATTAAAATTAAAACTAATAACTTTACTTTTTTCATAAGAAAAATAAGCAAAAATAAATACAAGCTATATAGTAATAAATTAACACTCACAAGTCAAGAAATAAAAAAATTTTCCATATTCACACTAAATTCAAAGAATTTAAAATAAAATAAATTCATCATCTATCTTTGGCAAAATTACATTATAACCTTCTTCTTTAAGAATTTTCCCAAATTCCAGACGTGTTTCATCTTCACTATGAATAAGGAAAACTTTTTCTAATTTTTTCTTATTAACTCCAGAAATCCATTTTAGTAAAGTATCATTATCAGCATGAGCTGAAAAACCAAAAAACGTTTTAATATTAGCTTTCACCTTTACCTTTTTATCTTCTACAATAACTTCTCTCGCCCCATCAATAATCTCCCTTCCTAGCGTCCCCGGAGCTTGAAAACCTACAAATAATACCGAAGCGCGTTTATCGGAAAGATTATCTAACAAATGAAAAAGTATTCTACCTCCAGCACACATACCATGTCCAGCTACTATTATTGCTCCTCTACTCTTTTTGATTCTTTTTGATTCCTTTACTTTCTTTGTGAAAATGATATTTCCCGAAGAAAACAACATCTCCCCATTTAGGAATTTTTCCTTTATCAATGGATTTAAATATTTGAAATATTTTTTATAAATATCAGTTATTTTGACAGATAGTGGACTATCAAGATATACTTTTATGCTTTTTGGTATTTTGTTGGCTTCAATTAACCTTTTTAAAAGAACAAGCATTTCTTGCGAACGCTGATAGGTAAAAACAGGCATAATAATATTTCCACCTCTTGCATAAGTTTTGTTTATTTCCCAAGCCAATCTTTCTTCTTCTACTTCCCTTTTTTCGTGTTGTAAACCTCCATAAAGCGATTCCATTACTATAAAATTTGCTTCGCTTGGCCAATCAAAAATCGAATCAAGTAATGAATGTTCATTCCCAAGATCACCTGAAAAAATAATTTTTTTTCTCCCAGCATTCGTTTCAACATTGATACAAACTCCCGCCGCTCCGAGGGCATGTCCTACTCGGAAAAAGTTTGCTGTAATTCCCTCCATCAATGTGAATTTTTCTCCGTAATCATGAGTGCAAAACCTTTCCAACGTCCTTATTACATGTCTTGTGTCATATATAATTTCATTCAAAGCAATAGCCTCGTCACTGTATTCTTTTAGTTTCCATGATTTAAATTTCCCTCTCTTTTCACGATATCTCATCTCCTGAACTTTTGCGGAATCAAGCAACATATGTTCAGCGATATCGCGAGTTGGAATGGTGGCATAGATTTTACCTTTATAACCATTCTTCACAAGTTTTGGCAAAAGTCCGCTATGATCAAGATGAGCATGCGTAAGCACTACAAACTTAAGCTTTTTAGGATTAAATTTAAAATCTTGGTAATTCATTCCCTCCACATCTACTCCTTGAAACATACCACAATCAACTAATCCACTGCCAAAGCTTGTTTTAATTAAAAAGCATGAACCAGTAACAGTTCCAGCAGCACCAAGAAATTTTATTGACAGAGACATAATTAAATTAATAAAAAAAATAAATTCAAAAAGAAATTGCAAAAGTCGGAAAAATTTTAATATCTAATAATATCAAAAACTCACATATATCTTTCTTTTACAATTTCAATTAGCTTCTTTTTATCATTCAATGTTGGATCTTCTATTACTACTTCAAGCAATTCCTTTAAAATATTGCCAAGCTTCGGTCCCGGCTTAATACCTAAACTTATAAGGTCATTGCCGTTTATATTAAGATCTGTCACCTTTAAAGCCGTATCTTTTTGCATTATTTCGCCTATTCTTCTTTGCAAAGCTTCAATTTCTTTTGGATCAAAGCTACCTTTTGGATTCGCGAGAGCGTCGGCAATTCTAAGCTTTATTAAATCATTAACTGCTCCTTCACCGCCAACATTTCTTATAAAGCGTCTAACAGCGCTATCAGTCCATTTTGCAATATTTCTATTCTTTCTAACTTTAGTTGAATCTTTCTTGAAATCATCTTCATCATAGGGAAAATAAAACATATGCCATCTTACTAGCCTTGAAACCCTTTCAATTTCTTTAGTTGAAAAACGAAGCCTTTTCATAATAATCCTAGTCATTTTCTCGCTTTCAATGTCATGTCCGTAAAAATGTTCGCCATTGCAAGTTATAGTCCTCGGCTTACCTATGTCATGAAATAAAGCTGCCAACTTTACGCTATCATCTGCCTTATCAACTGCATGCAATAAATGTTCAAATACACTAAAAGCATGATATTTAGGTTGCTCAACATCAATCCCTTCAATAAGTTCCCTAAGCCATATTTTCATTATCCCAGTCTCATACATAAGCCTTAAACCATAAGAAGGTTTTGGTGAATCATAAAGTATTTTTAAAAACTCATCTCTCACCCTCTCCGCTGATAAATCATCTATCATTGTAAGAACCGATTTAATAGCTTCTTTGGTATTTTCTTCTATTTTAAATTCCAAAACTGAAGCAAACCTGCAAGCTCTAAGAGCTCTAAGCGCGTCCTCTTTAAATCGTTGAACAGGATCCCCCACAGCCCTAACAACCCTTTTTTTTATATCTTCAAGACCACAAAAAGGATCAATGACAGAAACATCGCTAGAGGAATTTTTCATCTTTGTAATATCCAATGCCATAGAATTTATAGTAAAATCTCTTCTTGAAAGATCGCCCTCAAGACTTGATATAAATTCAACCTTGCTTGGCCACCTGCCGGTTGAGTACTGTTCAGCCCTATATGTTGTAACGTCAACTGGGTGACTCTCGCCTTTTTCATCGTTCATAAGAACAATTATTGAGCCAAACTTTGCGCCAGTCGAAATAGATTTTGGGAAAATTTTTAAAATCTGCTCAGGTCTTGCGTCTGTAGCTATATCGTAATCTTTTGGTTCTCTCTTCATAATAATATCTCTAACACTACCTCCAACAAGATAAGCTTCAAATCCTTCCTTTGTTAATATCCTTGCTATCTTAAAAACATATGTTGGTATTTTATTAGAAATATTTTCAATATAATTCATTAAAGTTTATAATAATAAAGACATTTTTGAATTTTGTAAATTTAAAAAATTTCTATAACTCAGTCCTCCCTTCAAATGCTTTTTTTAAAGTAATCCTATCTGCATACTCAATATCAGCTCCGCTTGGTAAACCTCTTGCAAGCCTTGTAATTTTCAATTTCTTACAACACTTTAAATTACTAACTTCTCTCTTTATATACATTGCCGTCGCTTCTCCCTCTATATTTGGATTTGTCGCTAGTATAAGCTCTTTCACAGTATTATTTTTCAACCTATCAAGAAGTTTTGAGATAGTAAGGTCCGAAGGAGAAATCCCATTCACAGGTGAAATAACCCCGCCAAGTATATGATACAACCCTTGAAAACCAGACCCATTTTCAAAAGCTAGAACATCTAGAGGATCCTCAACTACACAAATAATACTTGGATCTCTTTGCGAATTTGAACAAATTTCACAAATATCATTTGAAGATATATTAAAGCATATCTTACAACTTACAATACTATCGCCAAGATTAGAAATTAAATCTCCTAGTTCCTTTGTATAAGACTTAGGAGATTTAAGAAAAAAAATCGCAATACGGGCAGCAGATTTTTGACCAATTCCAGGTATCCTTTCTAGCTTTTGTATTAATTTTTGAACGTTTTCCGGTAATACATTCATCTTTAAATTAAAGTTAAATCATTAATAAGTGCCAAACCTCAAAAAATTTTAATATAAGTATCAAATTCAAAATGTTATTATTTTATCTTTAAACTACAACCCTAGCATGCTACGCATCTTATCTAAATCCATATCCTTCATCATCTCTCTTTGAAGTTTTTTCTGCGCATCTTTCAATGCTTGCTTTATCCTTTTCACAAGATCTTCTTTTTTACTTGCATCTAAAAGCTCTTCTGCAATATCCATATCCTCTATTTCTTGCAGGCCATTTATGCGAATAACTACAAGCCCATCTTTTGATTCACCATCAATACTTACTTTCTTCATTTGTTTTTGCATTGACCGAGCCTCTTTCTGAAGCTTATACATATCTTTTAATTTTCCAAATGCGCTCATAAAATTTTAATTAACATTTAAATTTACACTCATAGATTAAAGCAATAATTATAATAAAAGACAAGTTTTTACTGGATGAATTATCTTAACAAAAGAGATATTTAATCAATCATATCCCCCAAGACCTCAAATACTATATCACCACTCTTCGCATTAAAACTCTCATTCTTAACTTCATCACCTTTTTCTTCTTCACTTTTAACCTCACAGTAACACTTGAGCTTAACTCCAAACAATTCGTACGAAATATTCTGAAAAACCTCCTGTCCCTTCCTGCTTTCAATTCTTTGCTTATGGAATTTAAACGGCACCCTTAAAAATAAAGTGTCATTTTTAATTTCAAATGGATGCGCCTTTTTAAAAAAAGCAGAAAGATGATGATTGAAAGGCCTTATCTTTTCTACTACTTTGTCCCATTTACATTGAATATCTTCTACACTGCATTTAAACGACTTTTTATCTCCAATTTTATCTTTTATTGATATTGAAGATTTAATTTTTTCAGGGATTTTTGTAAAAGCATCAGCAACTTTGGATATATTGCCAGTATTTTTCGCTTCTTTAGAAGTCTGTATCTTACTCTCACAAGAATTACAAATTTTGACGATTGCTACTTCAATTGGCAGTCTTTGAATTTGAGAAAATCTTAACTTTGATTCAGCTTCCGAAAGCTCAGTAATAACCTTTACTAAATTTGAAAGCGAGAAATCATCTCGCCCGCTCAAAATCTTTTCCATTAAAAGATCCCTTGAAAATTCAAGAGCCTGACGAATAAATTGAAATAAATTTACACTAGCAGCTATTTTATTAAAAATTTTAAGAGCAGATTTGGCATCCTTTTTAAGTAATTTTTTTACAAATTTTTCTATTTCCCCTTGTTCAGCAAGGCCAAGAATGTCTCTAACATCCTCAAGATCTATTTTATTGTCATGAACCACACCAACCGCTCCTAGTACTTTTTCCAGTATACTTTCCGCATCTCTAAAACTTCCATTAGCGTTCTTTACTATAGCCAATAAAGCCTCGTTCGTAAAATCAACTTTTTCATTTTTACAAATATACTTAAGCCTTTTCAAAATTGTATCATCATCTGCAAGAATGAAATTAAATCTTTGACATCTTGAAATAATTGTTGGCAATACTTTATTTGGTTCAGTTGTGGCAAGAATAAATATTACATGAGATGGAGGTTCCTCAAGTGTCTTTAAAAGAGCATTAAACGCGTCTTTAGTTAACATATGCACTTCATCAATTATATACACTTTCTTTTTCCCCTCACTTGGGCTGAAGCCTACTCTTTCTTTTAATTGCCTTATCTCATCTATACCCCTATTTGATGCCGCATCAATTTCTATTAAATCAAGAAACCTGCCTTGTTCTATAGATTTGCAAGATGAACAATTTCTACATGGATCTCCATCCTTTATGGATAAACAATTTACTGCTTTTGCAAGAAGCCTTGCTAAACTTGTTTTACCTGTTCCTCTAGGACCGCAAAATAAATACGCATGACCAACTTTATTATCAATCACCTGTCTTTTTAATACCTTTACAATCGGATCTTGCCCAAAAACTTCATTAAAACTTTGTGGTCTGTATTTACGATAAAGTGTTTGCATATTTTTTTTAATTACATTCATTATATTTATAAAACTTTAAAACAGCAAACATTTTATTTTTTAATCCTATAGCATAAACAAAAAAAGATTATTAATAATACATTGTATCGTACTTATACACACTGCGCACAATACATACCGAACAACATTACAAACATTATGTGTGCATAATTCTTATACGATTAATATATTTAAACAAAGTATGATACTTGAAAGTGTCTTTTTTGAATTTTTGCAGTTTTACAAGAGGAAAATCTTATAATATTACTTTCCTTTCAGTCGCAATCGTCTTTTAGCTCTTCTGCTTCTTTTTTTCCTTTTTCTCCATTCTCGTCTTTTTTCTGATCTTTCTACCGTTGGTTTGATATAATACCTATACTTGGTTACATCGTTAAAAATATTTTCCCTTATTGCTTCAGCATGCAGGCGTTTTATAGCATCATCTATTGGTTCGTTTTTATGTACAATGATTGACATATCTT
>FWPV01012869.1_pt1 | contig 12759 bp, 10 predicted proteins | sample 2228371 | NCBI WGS metagenome assembly FWPV01 (sample SAMEA103939776, study PRJEB20133) | metagenome | reverse complement strand
GGGATGTCGCGCGGCGCCTGGCAGGCACCGGCCACAAAGATCCCGGCCGTGTTGGTCTCGACCGGCCGGAGCTTGGGGTGCGCCTCATTGTAAAAGCCATCGGCATTCGTGCTGATGTGCAGCCGCTGCGCCAGTTCCTTCGCGCCCTCCGGGGCGGCCATGGGTGTCGCCAGCACGACCATATCGGCGGCGATTTCCACCGCGCGGCCGCTGAGCGTATCGCTGCCCCACACCTTGACCTTGTTGCCATCGCGGAAAATCTTGCTCACCTTGCCGCGCAAATAAAGCGTGTGATAATCGGTCATGGCTTGCTGCACATACTCGTCATAATGCAATCCCGCCGAGCGAATGTCAATGTAAAAAACATACGCCTGACCGTTGGGCACGCGCTCCTTGAAGAGCATCGCCTGTTTGGCAACGTACATACAACACACTTTGGAACAGTAAGGCACGCCTAGCTGAGGGTCGCGCGAACCGGCGCACTGCACAAAGACGACCTCGCGTGGGACCTTGCCATCGCTGGGGCGGCGCAAGTCTTTGCCCGCTGCGAGCATGCTCTCGAAAGTCAGGCCATCTATCACATCGGGGACCTCGCCGCCGCCGTATTCGGGCAGGCGGGGCAATGGATAACGCTCATAACCCGTCGCAGCCACAATCGCGCCAACCTCGAACGTTTCCTTGTTTCCTTGTCTACTCTCTACCGTTGCTCTAAAATTCCCCACATACCCATCAACCTGCACCACTTCGGCCTGGGTGATGACCTGAATGTTCGGATGATTGAGAACGCGCTCGATGCGCTTTTGGAGCAGGTCTGGCGCCGCAGCAAAGTTGAGATAGGTGCCGGCCAGTTCCGCCATGTGACCGCCCAGATGGTCGGCCCGTTCGACCAGGAGCACGGGATAGCCGGCATCGGCTATGTCCAGCGCAGCCGTCATTCCGGCGATGCCGCCGCCAATCACCAACGCCTTTTTGTTGAGCGGCAAACTCAACGGGTCGAGTGCTTCATTGCGTTTGACCTTTTCCACCATAGATTGAATGGTGTACAAAGCCTTTTGCGTGGCGCGCTGGGGATCTCTGGCATGCACCCACGAACATTGTTCGCGGATGTTGGCGCACTCGAGCAAATATGGGTTCATGCCGGCGCTGGCCGCTGTGCGGCGGAATGTGACTTCGTGCATGGCCGGCGAACACGCCGCCACCACCACGCCATCCAACCCATACTCCTGGATCGCATCTCGAATCATTTTCTGGCCGGGATCGGAACACGTATATTTGTAAGTCGTTGCAAACGCCACGCCCGGATAACGGCGAATCTCCCCGGCCACCTGCTCCACATCCACCGTGCCAGCGATATTGATCCCGCAATGACAGATGAATACACCAATCTTACGCATAGCATCTCACCTGAAACGTGAAACGTGTCACGTTAATCCTACCAGACTTGCCCCCACCGGTACATCCATATCCTTGAGCCGCATAAACTCTTCGACCGCAAATAAAAAGTCCATCAGATATTCGCGCGTAGAGGCTTTGCCCAAATGGCCCACGCGGAAAATCTTGCCGGCCAGTTCGCCCAACCCGCCGCCCACCACCAGGCCGCGCTCAGCAGATAGCCACCTGACCAGCTCATCAACAGTGAACTCGGGATGCGCCTTGACTGCCGTGGCAACAGGCGCAGCATACTCATCGGCCACCAACATGTCAAAGCCTGCATTGCGCAACCCGACGCGCACCGCACGGCTGGCGCGAGCGTACCTGGCAATATGCGCGCCCAGCCCACCCGCCATAATCTTGCGCAGGCTCGCCCTGAGTGCGATGATGTTGTTGGTAGGCAGCGTTATCGGGTACGGATGCCACGTCTTCCACTCTTGAGCATATTTACGCCACGTTCTGAGATCGAGATACCAGCCGTGATTCAGGGTAGTGTGGCGATCAATCAGCTCCCATGCACGCGGGCTGACGCTGATGCACGAAACGCCCGGCGGGGTCTCCAGGCATTTGTTGGCAGCCGTTACACAGATATCAATGTTCCACTCGTCAACCGGCAACTTGACCCCGCCCAGCGAAGAAACCGCGTCCACAATGATCGCCTTGCCCGCTCGATGCGTCACCTCGGCCAGCTCGCACAACGGATTCAACACGGTAGTCGCTGTTTCATGGTGCACCACAGCCACAGCCTTTGCATCAAAGTGTTTTTGCAACAGGCTGCGCAAATCGTCTGGCGAGAGCGGTTGCCCCAGCGGCGCGCTGAACGTTGCCACCTCCAACCCATATCCCCGCGCCATCGCAACCAGCCGCTCCCCAAAGAAGCCGTTATGCCCCACAATTACTTTTTCGCCGCTTGCCAGCAAGCTGCCAAAAGCCATGTCGAGCAAAGCCGAGCCAGGCCCCGGCACCACGAACAGGTCATTCTGGGTTTGAAAGACCTGCTTGAGCAGTGACACCGTTTCGGTGTAAACCTCCATCCACTCTGGCCCATAATGGCGCATGACGGGCTGCGCCATAGCTTGCAACACATCGTCATCCACATCGCCCGGGCCGGGAATGAAAAGTTTAGGCTGGTGTGCCATTAGATTTACCGTTTCTGCTGAAACAGCGTCAGCACTTTGGCGGCTGCGCCGCTGGCCTGCGCGACGGTTTCCGGAATATCTTTGGGGCCGGAGCCGGCGCCCGCTATGAACACGCCCGGCAAAGCCGTGCTCACCGGGTCGAGCTCGCCGTCAGCGGATACATAAAAGCCATCCTCATCCGCCGGCAGGCCGACAATCTGCTGCAAATCAGACGTTCCAACTGAAGGCAGCGCGGCCAGCGACAGCACAACCAGGTCCGCCGCAATCTCGACCTTGCGCCCCGAAAGCGTATCGCTGCCCCATACCACCACCTTATCGCCATCGCGGTAAATCTTGCTCACCTTGCCGCGCAAATACACCACGCCTTCATCTTGTTGAGCGCGGTTGATAAATTCCTCATAGCCCTTGCCGCCGGCGCGAATGTCAATGTAAAAAATATAGGGCTGCCCGCTATGCACGCGATGTTTGTAGAGGATGGCCTGCTTGGCGGTGTACATGCAGCAAATCTTGGAACAATATGGCACGCCGTGTTCGGGGTCGCGCGAGCCGGAGCATTGCACAAACACCACTTCGTGCGGCTCTTTACCATCCGAAGGGCGCCTGACCTTGCCGCCTGTCGGGCCAGAGGCCGCCAGCAATCGCTCGAACGCCATGGCGTCAATGACATCGGGAATCTGGCCGCCGCCATATTCGGGCAATTTAGCCTGGGGGAACAAATCGTAACCGGTGGCTACAATGACCGCTCCCACCTGCTCTTCGATAAGCGTATCCTGCTGGTCAAAGACAATCGCGTTCGTCGGGCAGAACTTGAGGCACGCGCCGCACTTGGGCTTTTCACCGGCGGCGATGCTCTTGAGCCGCACGCATACATCAGGATTGATCACCGGCTTGTTGGGCACCGCCTGCGGGCTGAGCGTATAGATTGCTTTGCGCACGCCCACGCCGCGATCGAATTCGGCGGGCGCTTTCCAGGGGCATTTCTCCTGGCACACGCCACAGCCCGTGCACACGTCCCAATTGACATAAGCGGCTTTGCGGCGAATTTTGACCTTGAAATCGCCCACTGCGCCCGACAGTTCCTCGACCTCGCTGTACGTGTACAGCTTGATTTTTTCATGATGCCCCACTTCCACTGTGCGCGGCGTCATGATGCACTGCGAACAGTCCAGCGTGGGGAACGTCTCGCTCAGTTGCGCCATGTGCCCGCCAATGGAAGGCAGGCGTTCCACCAACACAACCTCGTAACCGCTATTGGCTATATCCAATGCGGCCTGGATTCCCGCAATTCCTGCACCGATCACCAATGCCCGATTGTTCATAAATTTCAAATCCCAAATTCAAACTTTCCATTAACGCCAACAACAATTCTTGCTGGCTGTGGGACATCGTTCTAACGGCGCGGTTCACCTGCGCCCGTCTGTAGCGATGGGCGATTGCCAACTAGAACGCCTCACAGACGAGAAACGTTTGAAAACAAGGCGCGTGAGAGCGTCAGGTGCAACCGCTTGTCAGGCGGGACTTCTTACCGCCGTTGGTTGCCCAACTGAAACGATGTACTCAGTGAGTACTGACCGTCGTGCTCGCGCCCGCTTGGCTGTTTCAAGCAGTTCACGTGCCGTGACGATTAGCTCATCCACCGTTTCGGGTGTAAAGGAGGCTTCGCCATTGACAGGACACACCCACGCATAGATATTGGGAATGCGAATAGAGACGCCTTCATACTCAAAAGTGACCCGTCGCCATTCTTTTGAGACACGATGTTTGCCGCAAATAGGGATAGCCTTCATTACCATCCGTTATCACCTTTTCCGCTTGCGCCGTCTCAAAGGCGGACTTTCCCACTCCAACTCATCAGGGATGTAAGCGGTGACAAATTCAACGTAGACCGCATCAGCGTATTCACAAATGACATGCATGTAAACGGGCGTGTTTTCCACAGTCGTAATGCCACGTCCTTGCCGCTTTTAAACTTTCGCTTGACATCTTTCTTGAACTGTGTTGTTCGCCTGATTCGATAAGTCAAGACAAGAGGTCCTTTCGCAGCTCGCTAACCGTATCGAAGACTGGCAATCGCTCTTTATCCTCAGCAAAGGCTTTCAGCGTTGTCTCGTTGGGAATTTCGAGCAGGCCAAACTTTTTGCGCACTTGTGCATTTATCCTAACCCTTGAACAACGGCGCAGGGCTCACGTAATGTCCCTCCATCGCCCACGTTTCCTGCGGCAAATCGAGCGCCACCGCCAACAACTGTGTGAAATACAAAACAGGCAATTTGGCGCTGGCGCGCCCTTGCGCGGCGCGCTTGTCCAGATTGTACTGGCACAAGGGGCAGGCCGTCACGATAGCCTGCGCGCCCGCCCGCGCCGCCTGCTCGATAATGGTGCCGCTAAGCGATTGAGGCACCTCGGGCTTGCTCACCGCCAGGTAACTGCCGCAACATTCGCTCTGAAAAGGGAACTCGACCGGCTCGGCGCCCACCGCCCGCAGGAAATCGCTCAAAATCACCGGGGCTTCCGGGTCGTCCAGTCCCATCTCGTCAGGCGGTCTCAACAGCAGACAGCCGTAATAAGGCGCAATCTTTAGCCCCTTGACTTTGTTGGAGCCGCTTGCCTCGACCTTTTGCTTCAGCGTTTCCCAGCCCAAATCATCGCGCAGCATCTCCAGAAAATGCACCACCTTGATTGTAGATTGATAGGTCAATCCTTCCGTGGTGGTGTCGGTGCTGACAAACCAATTGATGCGCTCCAGTTGTTCGGGATTCTTGCGCAGAGCCACGTCCGTGCGCTTGAGCACATTGTAGCAAATGGCGCACAGCGTCGCCAGGCGGTCGCCCTGTTGCTCCGCCTGGATCAAGATGCGCGTCGGGGCGATGAGCGCCATCGCGTTATCGGTCGAAAGCGGAAAGGTCGCGCCGCAGCATTGCCAATCCTTGAGTTCATCTAGCGGCAGCCCCAAGGCCTGCGCCACAGCGCGGCCCGACACATCGAAATTCTTGGCTTTGGTTAAAAGTGTGCAGCCTGGAAAATAAGGTGTACCCATCGGTGCTCCATTGCAGATCACTCATCGGTTGAGCAATTGACCAGCTACCGATTGACTGATTGGCTATATCGAATACTTTCTGAATCCGCCGATGATTGCCATTTGCGGCAGCTCGGCCACCAGCGACTCGGGCACTTGCGAGACCTCGACCGGCTGGATGCCGCGCCGCATGGCAATCTCGCGCAAGGCCTCCATCACACGCGGCAGGTCTACTCCCTTGGGGCAACGACTGACGCAGGTAAGACAAGAGGCGCAGGTCCAAATGGTCTGCGCCTCCAAAACGTCCTCCAGGCCCAATTGCGCCATGCGAATGACCATGCTTGGCAAGACATCCAGCGCATATGCCACCGGGCACCCGGAACTGCATTTGCCACACTGATTGCAAGCCAGTAAATCTTCGCCGCTGATTAACTCCACTTCCTTGACAAATTCGCCTGCTACCGTCTCGATCGAAATTTGGGTTCGCATGTTGGCTCCGAGAATATACTGGGAATTTCCATTTCCACCGCAGAGACGCCGGGTTCGCAGAGATTTTTTACATAGGGTTCTCGGCGTTCTCTGCCTCTGCGGTGAATTTTCAGGATGCGTTTGGTACAGAATAAAGGTAACTGTTCTATAGTCTCTGTCTGGAAAGCGACAGGCCAATTATACCATAGTTTACCTCACTTTTTCTTAAATGAGAATTGGCCCCAGGTTGGATTCGTCTAAGGTCATGAGACTAGGCACAGGGTGACATGTGTCATGTGTAACATATCCAGAGCAAGGAGGGTACAAGTTGGGCCAGTTTTTCACGCCTGAAGCAAAATGGACGCAAGCCGCCGTCCTCGGCGGCCTACCATGCGCCGGGGACGGTGCTTTGAGTCATTTACACGTTCAGGCAAAAGTTGGCCGTCCGGCCGGGGCGCGGTCATCTGCTTGACAAGCCTGCGCTTCTCAGGTATACTGTCGCCTGCGACGGCAGTCTATCGCCCGCAGCAAGTGGGCCTGTAGCTCAGTGGGAGAGCATTCGCTTCGCATGCGAGGGGTCGCGGGTTCGAATCCCGCCAGGTCCATTCAGGGGGAGGGGCCATATTGGGCAGACGCCAGCGCAACTATGCAGACAACTTGCGCGAGCGGGCGCGGGAACTGCGACGGGCCGGCAAGACCTATTCTGAAATTTGCGCCGAACTGGGAGTAGATATTCCCAAAAGCACGCTCCACCACTGGGTCCGTGATGTGTTGCTCACGCCCGAACAACAGCAGCGCATTACGGAAAAAGACCGTGAAGCGGCGGCGCGCGGCAGAAGCAGCGGCTTGTGGGGAGGCGGCGCTGGCTTTTAGCCAGTTTATGGGAACAAGCGTCAAAAAAGACAGCGGGGGCCGAAAGCGTGAAGGATACAAGGGTGTTTGCATAGTGCACTATTACTCGCTGGAAGTGCGGCGCATTCTTGATGCTATCGGTGAAGGTGTGATTGACAAACTTTTGAATAACGGCTAAAATGTGACTATTGGGCCTGTGGCGCAGCTGGGAGCGCGACTGTATGGCATACAGTAGGCCGAGGGTTCGAGTCCCTCCAGGTCCACTAATACAATCAAACGCCGTGAACAGGAGCAGTAGGTCAGCCCCACAGCGAGTCAGGAGAGCAAGGTGTGAGCCTGACAGCGGCGGCAACGGGGCCCGCCACAAGGCCGAACTCGCCTGGGAGCATCACCGGTGAAAGCATCGTTGACCGGGTAAGAGCAACCCGGACATGGACGACGCAATAGTCGGTGACGGTTCGTACCCGTTAGCGTACAAGAGTGGATAGGGCACAGTCACACCTCTTCAGTCGGGAGAGGTGTGCATATTTACAGGCTGTGTTCCTATCAACCAGGGTGGTACCGCGGAGCAACTCCTTCGTCCCTGTGACGAAAGGAGTTGTTTGTTTTAAGAGTGCGTGTTTCGTATACCAATACGCAGTACGCGATACGTGATACGTAATGCGTAATACGTAATGCGTGATACGTAATGCGTAATACAATAATGAGGTGATTTATGGCAGACAGATACATTCCGCAAGAAATCGAACCAAAATGGCAGCAGCGCTGGGAAGCCGACCGCTTATATCGGCAAGTCATAGACCAGGCCAGGCCCAAGTTCTACGCGCTGACCATGCTCCCCTACCCCAGCGGCGATTTGCACATCGGGCACTGGTACGCTATGGCGCCCTCGGACGCTCGCGCGCGTTTTATGCGCATGCGCGGTTACAATGTGCTGTTCCCGATGGGCTTTGACGCTTTTGGGCTGCCGGCCGAAAATGCGGCCATCAGGCACGGCATCCATCCCAAAGAGTGGACGTACAAGAACATCGAGCAGATGCGCAAGCAGCTCAAGAGTATGGGTGCCATGTTCGATTGGGAACGCGAGGCGATCAGTTCCGACCCGGAATATTACAGGTGGACGCAGTGGTTCTTCCTGCAACTTTACAAAAAGGGTCTGGCTTACCGCAAATACGCGCCGGTGGACTTTTGTCCGCATTGCAATACCACGCTGGCGCGCGAACAGGTGTGGGGCGAAGACCGCCACTGTGAACGCTGCAAAACCCCCGTCGTCAAAAAAGATTTGGAACAGTGGTTTTTCAAAACAACGGCTTACGCCGAAGAACTGCTGGATTTCAGCCAGCTGGATTGGCCCGAGCGCGTCCGGGTGCTGCAAACCAACTGGATTGGCAAAAGCGAAGGGGCCGAGGTGACGTTTAAATCCGAGCAAGGGGATGACATTGTGGTCTTTACCACGCGGCCCGATACGCTGTGGGGCGCAACGTTCATGGTGCTGGCGCCTGAGCATCCCCTGGTGGAAAAACTGACGACAGACGACTGTCGCGCCGAGGTGACCGCTTACGTCGAGCAGGCGCGGCGGCAAAGCGATCTGGACCGCGAATCCACCGAGCGTGAAAAAACCGGCGTCTTTATCGGCGCGTATGCCGTGAACCCGGTCAATGGCGATTCTATCCCCATCTGGATCGCAGACTATGTGCTGATGACGTATGGCAGCGGCGCGATTATGGCCGTGCCGGCGCATGACGAGCGCGACTTTGAATTTGCCATCAAGTTTGGCCTGCCAATCATTCCGGTTATTGCGCGCACGGACGGGCTGGCCAAAAGCCTGGCTCGCCCCGGCGCAGTGCGCGAAGGATTCGACGCCGCGCTGCAGGAAGCAGGAATAGAGTTTAAAGTAGAAAATGACAGGTGGCACGTCACGCTGCACGGCGACGCGCAAATTGACCGCTACCTCGAAATCGCCCAAGAATACCTGTTGCCCAACCACTGGATCGAAGTCGTCGGCGCGCGGTGGGTCTTTATCTTTGCGGACCGCGACGGCGTAGAAAGTGTGCCGTTCGATTCAATCGAGGCCGACCAAGTGATCCTGACTCATTGCCAGCAAATAGAGCCGGCCGTTCATTCGGCCCGCACCGTGATGGAAATGCTCAACGGCGTCCCCTTTTACCAGGATGTGCTCTTCCACGCCGAGTATGGCGCAATGATCAACTCGGGCGCGTTCACCGGCACGCCGGGCGACCAGGCCAGGCAAGCTGTCACGGCCTGGTTAGAGCAACAGGGCATCGGCAAGGCGGCCACTAACTATCGTCTGCGCGACTGGCTGATCAGTCGCCAGCGCTATTGGGGCGCCCCCATCCCGATCATCTATTGCCCTGTGTGCGGCACTGTCCCTGTGCCCGAAAATGATTTGCCGGTGCTGCTGCCCGATGATGTCCAGTGGAAAATCACGGGTGAAAATCCGCTGAAATTCCACGAGGGCTTTCGCCACGCCATCTGCCCGCAATGCGGCGGCGAGGCCGAACGCGAAACCGACACAATGGATACGTTTATGTGCTCGTCATGGTATCAGTACCGTTACCTGAGTCCCCATTACGATCAGGCCCCGTGGGATCCTGCAGAAGGTCGCTACTGGCTACCGGTGGACTGCTATACGGGCGGCATCGAGCACGCCACGATGCACCTGATTTACACACGCTTTTTCACCAAAGCCCTGCGCGATATGGGCATGGTTGATTTCAACGAACCAATGCGGCAACTGCGCAATCAGGGCATGATCCTGGGCGAAGACGGTGAAAAAATGTCCAAGAGCCGTGGCAACGTCGTCGCCCCTGACGAGCAAGTGCGCCGCTTTGGGGCCGATGCCGTGCGCGCTTTTCTGATGTTCGGCTATCGCTGGGATCAGGGCGGGCCGTGGTCGAGCACAGGATTAGAAGGAGCTTATCGCTGGCTGAACCGCGTCTGGACCCTGGTGATGGAACCGGCCGAAGCAAACGTTGAACGTTCAATGTCGAACGTTGAACGCAACCTGCAAAGAATCACGCACAAAACCATCAAACGGGTGACGGACGATTTTGAAAAGTTCGAGTTCAACACCATCATCTCGGCACTGATGGAGTTCAGCAATGCGCTGGCCGACGCCAAACAGACAGCGGCCTATGGCACGCCGGCCTGGGATGAGGCGGTGGACACATTGCTCTTGCTGCTGGCGCCGGTCTGTCCCCACATTACCGAAGAATTGTGGGCGCGGCGCGGCAAGCCGTATAGCATCCACCAACAACCCTGGCCGGTTTATGACGCGCAGGCCGCTGCCGATGAGGTCTTTACGCTGGTTGTGCAGGTCAACAGCAAAGTGCGCGACCGGCTCGAAGCACCGGTGGACATCAGCGAAGAAAAAGCTGTGCAGATGGCCCTGGCCGCCGAAGGCGCACAACGCCACCTGCAAGGCAAACAAATCGTCAAGACAGTGTATGTGCCGGGCAAGCTGGTGAATGTGATTGTACGGTAGAAGGTGGAAAGTGGAAGGTGGAAAGTAGAAGGTGGAAGGTGAAAGGTGGAAGGATGTCCTGGTCGGCAAGATGGCTGAGATGTTCTGGACAGCACAGCGCAAATTCCAACAGCCTGTAACTCTTTGGCCGCCTTTACGTATACTTAACAGGACTGAAAGGAGGCGAACATGTCCAAAGAGCAAAATGTTCCATTGCTGTTGTGGCCCTGCTGGGCTATCTGGCGACTGGTGGTCGGCATCGTCGAAGTGACCGGGCGGCTGGTTGCACTCATTCTTGGCCTGGTGCTGATGATTGTCGGCGTCATTCTGACTGCGACGGTGATCGGCGCTATCGTTGGCATTCCACTGGCTGTGTTCGGCTTTTTGCTGATGGTGCGCGGTCTGTGGTGAGGAGGAAGCTATGAGCGAACAGCGGCCTGAGCAACATCATCATTATCGCCGCCCCAGCCTGTTCTGGCCGATTATCTTGATCGGCGCGGGCGTGATCTTGCTGATGTACAATCTGGGGCTGCTGCGCGTTGACCTGTGGCCCCTGCTGTGGAATATGTGGCCGGTGATTTTGATCATCATCGGGCTGGACATTTTATTGGGGCGACGCAGCATCGTAGGCGGCATTTTGAGCGCGGTGTTTGCGCTGCTGCTGGTCGGGCTGATTGTGGCCGTGCTGTTTGTGGCGCAAAACCATCCGTCTCTCATCAACGTTGGCGCGCCCGAATTGCACAGCGAGCGCATCGCTTACCCCCTGGACGATATACGCCAGGCAGAGGTCTCGATCAACTTTCCGGGCGGGGCAGGCGATATCGTTGCGCTGGAAGATTCAGCCAACTTGCTCGAAGGCCAGGTGTATTACTATGGCTACCTGACCAATAAATTTTCAGCCAGCGGCACTACAGCTCGCGTGCAGCTGGATAGCTATCGCGGCAGCGTTGGCCCCATCTGGTGGAATGTTTCTCAAGAAAAATGGACGCTCGGCTTGAACCCACGCCCCGAATACAACCTGACGCTCGACACTGGCTCAGGCATCTATGAGCTCGACCTGCGCCAGTTCACCCTGCGTTCGCTCAAGCTCAGTAGCGGTTCGGGAAGCGTCAGACTGACCTTGCCAGAGAGGGGTCAATATCAATGCAAAATCGAAGCTGGCTCAGGCAGCCTGAACATTCACGTCCCGGAAGGCGTGGCCGTGCGCGTCGAGTACGACGCAGGCTCCGGCGGCTTTGATGCGCCGGGACTGCGCAAGGTCAGCGGCGGGCGCGATGGCGTCTATGAAAGCGCAGACTTTTCGCAAGCCGGCGATTACGTCATCATCCGGCTCGAAGCAGGCTTTTCGATTTCAGGCGGCTGAATTACCCACCTGCCCTTCAGGCCAAGCTCGGTGGCCGCAAGCTCAAAGTGGCACATGGCAATGCCCATGTCTATGCGCTGCATGTCGGCGATGCCCATGACGCGGGAAACAAGGTTGGTGCGGTAACCTCTGGTGCGCCGCAGGTAAAAGTGCCAGGCAGTGCCCTCTCGAATGATGCGCCAGGGTTGCCGATTGGACGCAGAGGGACCCAGCCGCACCATCTCGAGCGACGTAGCATAGGCGCCGGCCTCCTGGCGGGAGATGGGCTGACCGAATTTATCCCGAAAGAACAACTTTTCCCACGCCAGCCGGCTATCCGATTTTGCCGAGCGGCGAATCCAATCCCTGGCGCGGCTATCGTCCGCCGCATACCCGATGGTCGCCACGGCGGGCACCATCTCAGCTTGTGCGGCATGAATTTTTCGCGCAAAGCTGCTTTTGGTAAAGCTCCCCCCCAGCCAGCAAGTGCCCAAACCAAGCTCGGTCGCAAACAGAATGATGCGTTCCATCAGGTATCCGTAATCTTCCAGGTCTGTTGGGGCTGACCGCACAGCGCCTACAATAAAGCCTGTTGCGCCTTTGATGAACCCATACGTCCCCAGACCTTTCAGGGCATTTCGATCCTGCTCCGTTGCAGCGACCAGCGCAAAGCGCGCCGTTGCGCCCAAAGGCCCAACACGAGTCGCGGCCATGAATTCGGTCAACAATTGCTGCTCCTTTGGTGCAATGGGTTTATCCAGATATTGCCGGCAAGAATAGCGGCGTTGGACAAGCTCTGTAACGGGTTTACTGTATGACATACTGTCTCCCTCATCAGTGTAAAATTCACCGCAGAGACACAGAGAACGCAGAGCCCCCTGGATTAAAATCTCTAACTACCTTGACAATGTCAGATATTGTCATTGCGACGACGAAGCAATCTCCCTCCTGGCCAGGGGATTGCGTCGCGCCCTCGGCGAAGGCGCTCTTCCAGACCTTTAGGGTCTCGCAGACCCTAAAGGTCTTT
>FWPV01012864.1_pt1 | contig 12763 bp, 9 predicted proteins | sample 2228371 | NCBI WGS metagenome assembly FWPV01 (sample SAMEA103939776, study PRJEB20133) | metagenome | reverse complement strand
GGCTGGGGCATCGCCCGCATCGCCGACGCTGCGGCCGCCGATGCCCTGCTGAAGGCCGCCGACGAGGCCAAGGACTGGCTTCGCATCAATCTCACCGACTACGCAATGTCGCTCGCAGAGGCTCTCGTGGTCGCGGGCAAGAAGCCCGAGGCCGCCGCCATCTACGCCCACATCGCCAAGACCCGCAGCGACCCCGCCGAGAAGCACATCAAGGTTGCTGCCGAGCGTGGCCTCGCCGCGGCAAAGTAGTTCCTGTAGCGACAAGCGTCCCGTTTGTCCAGGAGCGGAGGAGCCCTCAAGCGGGACGCTTGCGGCTACACCCCATTGGGGCGCCGCGGGGGAGCGGCTACTCGGTCTTCTCCTTTGGCGCGTCTTCCTTGCCCTTCTCTTTCGCCTTGCCTGCCCTATGGCCTTCCTGAGTTCCGACATGTCTTTGCACAATAGCGCATCCGCCCGCCATGTCAGGTTGTGCTTCCACCGTTGTGGATGTTCCGCCCAAGTTCCGTGTATACTATGACGAGGGGGGTGCATCGGCATGCATCTTGTCAGAGAAGGAGCTGATCGCGTGAACAGATACCGGCAGTCTGGCTGGTTGGCTGTAGTCCTGCTCACCTGCGCAGCCTGTTCCCTTGCGCAGGGGCTCGACGTCGAGAGGCCGCGGAACGTCATCCTTGTCGGCTGGGACGGCGCGCAGCGGGGCCACGTGCACGAGGCCCTTAGACGTGGCGAGCTTCCCACGCTGAAGAAGCTGGCGACCGAAGGGGTGATGATTGACGCGGAAGTGAGGGGCAAGACCGATACGAAGGCGGGCTGGACGCAGATTCTGACGGGTTACAACCCCGACGTCACCGGGGTGTTCAGCAACGCCCGCTACCGCGACGTGCCGAAGGGCCTGAGCATTTTCGAGCGCCTCGAGGAGCACTTCGGCAAGGACAACTTCGTCACCGTGGCCGTGATCGGCAAGAAGGTCCACTGCGGTGAAATCAATCCGCCCAAGAGAATCAGGTACGAGGAAGGCGTGGAGCCCGAGCCGCCCGTCAAGGCCAAGGGCAAAGCCAAAGGAAGGCAGCGCGGAGCACACAAGGCGCCCGGGTGGCAGATCGTCGAGGAGCACGGCGTCAAGTACCGCGTCTTCGGCGGCTCGCCCTACTACACCATGCACTTCGCCTGCGACGTGTGGGAGTTCGGCCTGATGAAGGATGAGAAGGTTGGCACCCGAGCCATCGCTCTCCTTGAACAATACAAGGACAAGCCGTTTCTCTTCTTCGTCCACTTCGCCGAGGTGGACCACAGCGGCCACAAGTATGGCGAGAACTCGAAGGAGTACAACGACGCCCTCATCTCGAACGACACGTGGACGGGGAAGATCATGGATAAGCTGAAAGAGCTGAAGCTGGACGACAAGACGCTGGTCTACGTGACCGCCGACCACGGCTTCAACGAGGGGCAGAAGGGGCACCCGAACGCCCCGCACATTTTCCTCGCTACGAACGACAAGCGGCTACAGAAGGGCATGGCCCCTGCCACCCGCGCCGATGTTCCTGTGACCATCATGTCCCGCTTCGGCCTTGACCTTGCCAAGTTCCAGCCCCCGCTTGCGGGGCGCGTGCTCACTCGCTGAACTCCAGATAGTCATAATCCTCGTAGCGGTGAAAGTTCAGGACTGAGAGCGGGGCGGAACTGCTGAGCTCCCTGCCATCTTCGAGGTAAACCGAGTAGTCGTACCGGCAGACGGCGAAGCGCCAGCGGTCACCGAGCTGGGGCCGCGGCGTGGGGGCAAAGGCGGAGAGCGGAATTGCCGCCTCGGCGATCCAGCCCTTGTCGCGATCCTTCCAGTTGTTCACCGTCCCGCTGATCGCAATCCCGACCCTGATCTGCGAGTCCCAATCCTTCCAGCGGTCAATCGAGCCCGCCGCCCCGCGGCGGCCGAAGCACAGGTCAAGGATCGTGCCGAGCGGCGTGATGTGGATTTCGTAGTAGACCGGTTCCGCATCGCTGGGCTTGATGAACAGTTCCACGACGTCGTCCTCCCAGGTCCATGAGTCGCGCTCCTTCTTGATCCCGAATATGTCGAAGTCTTCCATCACCACGCCGAGGTAAAGGAAATCGTCGTCCCACAGGAGCTGTGCCGAGCTTGGGTGGCGCGGCTTCTTGCCGTCGGGCGGCACTCGGAAGTCGTCGAGCACATAGGCCCGCTCCCAGGCCGGCTCGTTGAGCTTGCCGTCGAGCGCAATCTTGCCGACGGCGCGGTGGCAGGGAATGATCCGCGGCTTTGCCGCCTTCGGCGCCGCCGCCCCAGGGAAACAGCCCGCCAAAGCCAACCCGGCAATAATGACCCCGAACGCCGAGAGCTTCATCATCCGATCCTCCTGTTGAATGAAGCGACGCAAGTGGATTCTAGCTGCCCCCACCCTGGATGTCAAACGCTTGACAACGCGCTGGGGTTACACGATAATACGGCTGAGGCGGTCGCCCACTGTATCACTGGAAAGGGGATGTATCAATGTCAACGAGTGCCCGCCCCGACTTTGAGGCGCTGGCCGCATCGGTCCGACACCATGCCCCATCGGAACGCCGCCTGGTGGGCCATGTGCCGACAATAGCGTTGTGCCCCGTGGCCGATGGCCGCACGGGCGCTTACGAGACCAACGTGGAGAAGACCTGGCGGATGACGGCGAAGGTCTACGACCTGATCGCCAAGAGCGTGAAGTTGCCCGATGGCACGCCGGTGCGCGTGGTGGTCGCGCCGGAGATCGTCTACGGCCCCCGCAGCGGCGCCGTCGCGCAGAAGCACTTCACCGAGCAGGGCGCCTCGGCCTGCATCTTCTTGAGCCGCTCGTGGGCCTACAGCGACGAGTTGATGAGCGCCTGCCAGGGCATCGGCTCGTCCGAGTGGCAGCTCTGCGCCTACGGCCTGAACCAGACCGACCGCCCCGGCGCCGTGTGGCTGAAGGCGTTCACCGCCGCGATGGACGAGAAGGGCCGCCCGATCTTCTGCATCTACTCGCCCGACCTGGAGAGCGAGGACGGGCCGCTCGCGCCCTTCGTGGCCGAGCGGCTGCTCCGCTTCGCACGCTGCGCAGCGGCCGTGGCCGAAATGCGCGGCAAGAACTACCTCTCCATCGGCGCAGTCTCTATGGGCATCATCGGCTCCGACGTCCGCCGAAACACCCTCCTCCACTACTTCGGGATGGGCACCGTGAGCTACGACATGGTGGGCCTCCAGGGCCGCATGGCCCGCGGCTTCTACGACCACGACGAGCTCGCCAAAGCCATCAAGTTCATGGGCAAGTTCAAGAAGGTCTTCGGCAAGGGCCGCCGCCCCTGGAACCGCACCGAACTCGTCGAGAAGTGCCTTCAGATGGCCCTCATCACCCGCGACCTGATGGTGGGCAACCCGCGCCTCGCCGACCCCGTGGTGGGCAAAGCCCAGGGCTTCAAGGCCGACGTCGAGTACGCCCAGGGCGCAAACGCCATCGCCGCAGGCACCCAGAGCCAGCGGCAATGGACCGACCTGTATCCCAACTTCGATGTGACCGAGAGCCTGCTGAATAGCTCATTTGACTGGACCGGCTTCCGCCCGCCCTACATTGTGGCGACGGAGAACGACGCGAAGAACGGCATGGGCATGCTCGTCGCACACCTCGTCACCGGCGGCGTGCCCCAGCTCTTTGCCGACATCCGCACCAACTGGACCCCCGCCAGCATCAAGGCCGCCACCGGCGCCGACGTGAGCAACATCTGCCCCCGCGGCATCATTGACAAGCGGAACAGCGGAGCCGGCGCCCTCGACTACGCCCTCGACATCACCCGCCTCGTCCCCGCCGGCGACCGCCTCAGCATCGCCGAGGTGTGGAACGAAATCCGCGGCAACACGGGCCTCCAGGAGGAGCTGATGCGGCGGGCCATCGAGGGCACCACCTACATGGCCGCCGCGCTGGAGTACTTCCCCGGCGACGGCCTCTCCAGCCACTACCGCACACCCGGCGGCATCCCGATGACCGCCTACCGCTACAACATGGTCGGCGAGCAGCTCACCTGCTCGGTCGTCGAGGGCGAGACCGTCGAGCTGCCCCGCAACGTCGCCGACCACATCAGCAAGGTCACGGACAAGACCTGGCCCGAGACCTACTGGGCGCCGCGCGACATGACCAGCTTCGAGTACATGAGCCGCATCGGCCCCAACCACGACGCCAACAGCTTCGGCCTCATCGGCGCCGACCTCATCACCCTCAACGCCATGCTCCGCATCCCCATCGACATGCACAATGTGCCCAAGGAGCAGGTCTTCCGTCCCACCATGTGGGACCGCTTCGGCGGCGACGACTTCCGCGCCTGTGCCGCACTCGGGCCGCTCTACCGTTAGGCGGGTGTTTCGGCGGTGGCACGCACTCAAGCCGACCAGCAACAGCTTCCATAGGAGCTATGTAGGTTCCTGCGCGAGACCAACCCCTGGTGGGAGGGGGGACAGGGCCCAACCGTGCCCTCGTACCGCCGCTGGGCCTTCCGCACGGCGGTGAGGAAGCTGGCGGCAGGGCTTGCCCCTGCAGTGGTTCTGCGCGGCCCGCGGCAAGTCGGCAAGACGACGCTCCAGCTTCAGGTCATTGAGCACCTGATCCGCGACAAGGGCGTAGACCCCAGGCGCGTCCTGCGCGTGCAGTTCGATGAGTGCCCGCAACTCCGCGCGCTGATGGCTCCCGTGATGCAGATACCCTGGGGGTTCCAAGACCACATCCTCGGCAGGTCATTCAACGAGGCCGGGAGAGCTGGCGAGCCCGCGTTTGTGTTCTTCGACGAAGTCCCGGGCATCGCCAATTTGGCGCCGCAGCTCAAGTCGCTCGTGGACCACAACACCCTCAAGGCATTCGTCACGGGGAGTTCGGCCCTGCGCATCGAGGCGGGGCGCGACAGCCTGGCCGGGCGCATCACAACGATGGACCTCGGCCCGCTGCTGCTGCGCGAGATCATAGCCATGCGCTTTCAGGAGACACTGGAGCCGCTCCTACCCGCGAACGGGCTTGAGGCGCTTCTCCGCGCGGACTTCTGGCGCTCAGTTCAGGATGCCGGCCGCTGCCAGCGGGCCTTGCGCGACCGCGGCTTTGCCGAGTTCTCGCGCCGCGGTGGCTACCCCGTTGCCCACGCGCACCCGGATACGCCATGGCCCGAGGTGGCGGACCAGCTCAACGAGACCGTTATCCAACGGGCCATCCAGCACGACATGCTGAAGCGGCGGCGGCGCGACCAGGAGCTCTTGCTCCAAGAGGTTCTGCGCCTGGCCTGCCGCTACGCGGGCCAAAGCCCCGGGCCGGCTCTTTTGGTCCTCGACATCCGCCGCGCGCTTGGCGCCGACGTGAGCTATGCCCGCGTCCTGAGCTACCTCGGGCGCCTCGACGCCGCGATGCTCATCCGCCTGGTGCCGCCCCTGGAACTCCGCCTCAAGCGCCGGGCGAGCGGAAGCAAGCTCTGCCTGTGCGACCACGCCCTCAGGGCGAGCTGGCTTCAGGAGATTGTCCCGCTGCACATCGAGGGCCTTCAACAGGCACCGCACTTGAGCGACCTGGCTGGCCACATCGCCGAGAGCGTGGTCGGCTACTTCCTCGGCGGCATCCCGCACCTCGACCTGGCCCGCTTCCCGGAGCGCGGCATCGAGCCTGAGGTGGACTTCATTTTGACCATCGGCGAACACAGGATTCCGCTCGAAGTGAAGTTCCGTCAGCACATCGATCCGCACCGCGACACTGCGGGCCTCGGCGCATTCCTGGAGAAGAAGGTCTACAACGCTCCCTTCGGCGTGCTGGTCACCATGCACGACGACGTGGCCGTGCCCGACCCCAGAATCGTCACCGTCTCGCTGCCATCCCTGCTGCTCCTGCGCTGAACTGGCTCGTCCTGGCGCGGCCGCGCAGATTCACTTGCGCGGCGGGCGGCTCGGCGCTATGATTTTGACATCCGGCGGGGACGCGCCCGCGTGGGACGCGAACTGGCCGCTGACCCTGTCAGAGAGGAGTGAGAGAAGGCCATGTACTACGTGATCATGGGTGCCCTCCTGGTCGCGCTGATCGTCGTCTACTTCGTCATCAAGAAGAAGCAACAGGGCTGAGCGTCGCAGACTGTCCGGGCATGGCGCCGGGCCGGCCACGGCCTTCGACCGGCGCTTCGTGCGCCGCGCGCTCCGCGGCGGCCGCGCGGCTCTCTCCCGCCGCGCGATGCCGGCGCGTCAGGCGCCTCTGTAGAGCGTCCTCATCGCGGGGCACCCGCAGGAACGCAAGGGGGTTATCATGCGCACCAAGTTGTCCTTGCTTACGTTGCTTGCGGCTGTCCTGGCCGCGCAACTTTGTCCAGGAAGGAACTCAGCAATGGCCGATGATCCGTGGGTGATCTACGAGGGCAAGGAGGGGCCGGGGAAGGGAAAACACATCGTGCTCATCGCGGGCGACGATGAGTACCGCTCTGAGGAGCTGATTCCCCAACTGGGACGCATCCTGGCCGTCCACCACGGCTTCAAGTGCACCGTCCTCTTCGCCGTGAACCCGCAGTCGGGCGAGATTGACATGTCCACGCTCGACAACATCCCCGGCCTGGAGGCACTCAAGACCGCCGACCTGATGATCATGTTCCTGCGCTTCCGCGACCTGCCCGACGACCAGATGAAGCTCATCATGGACTACGTGAACTCCGGCAGGCCCATCATGGGCCTGCGAACCTCCACCCACGCCTTCTTCTTCAAGAAGCACAAGGACGGCCCCTACGGCAAGTGGACCTGGAACTCGCCCGACCCCAAAGGCGGCTTCGGACGCCAGGTGTTCGGCGAAACCTGGGTCGCCCACTACGGCGTCCACAACAAGGAGGCCACACGCGGCATCGTCGCCCCAGGCCAGGAGAAGAACCCCATCGTCAAGGGCTGCGAGGACATCTTCGGCCCCTCCGACGTCTACGCCCTCACCAAGCTCGAGGGCGACTGCACGCCCGTCATCCTCGGCCAGGTCCTCGTAGGGATGAACCCCACCGACCCTGTGAACGACAAGAAGCCCCCCGTTCCGGTGGCCTGGACCAAGACCTACACGGGCACCGAGGGCAAGGCGGCGAGGGTGTTCTGCACCACGATGGGCCACGCCGGCGATCTCAAGAGCGAGGGCTTCCGCCGACTCCTCGTCAACGCCGCCTACTGGTGCGTGGGCATGGAGGACAACATTCCTGATAGGGCCAAGGTGGACTTCGTCGGCACCTACGACCCCACGCCAATCGGCTTCAACAGGTTCAAGAGGGGGGTCAAACCAGCCGACCTCAGACTCCCGTGAGGCCTGAGCCGGAGGCGTGACGCGTGATGCGTGACAAGAGGCTTGACCGGCTGTTTCCGACTCACGCGTCACGCGTCATTGCTTCTCCTCAAGTTGCCTGATCTGCTCCTCGAGCTCCTCGATCTGGGCGTATAGGGTGGGCGGCATCGAGTGCGCCGTGCTAACGAAGGTGGCGGTGCCGCTACAGTGGGCGGGGTTGCGGCTCTTGAGGTCCTCAAGCTTCTCCTTCAGTTCCTTCAGCTTCGCCTGCTTGTCGTCAGCCATCGTCGGCCCTCCTGAACAAGCCTGGTTCATCGCTCCACCCTAATCGTACACCCAAAGCCGTCGAATGGCAACAAGTGGGCGGCGTCAATCTTCCAATCGGTTCCCCTTGCGGATTCTCGTGGCAACAAGTGTCCCGCTTGTCGGGGGGCGGGTGAGACCGCAAGCGGGACGCTTGCGGCTACAGTTGAGTGCGGAGCGCACAAGCGGGACGCTTGCGACTATACTTGGGAGGGGCTGCAAAGCCTCATTCTGGCCTGGCTGTGAAGGCGGTGACAAGGGGGAAGGCGCCGGCGTGGCCGCGGCCGCCAGCGTCGGCATCGCGGACGGAGAGCTCACGGGTCTGGACACCGCGCGTCTCGCGGATCAGGACGTCGAAGCCGCGGTCCTTCACGAACGACAGGCCGCCTAGCGAGAAGCAGGCGGAGGCGTTCTCGACGACGAACATGGGCTGCTTTGGCTTGATGGGGGGCCAGGACGAGTAGTTCTGGCCGCCGAGAAGTTCCGTTCGCCCGCCGTTGGTGGTCTTGATGACGGTCGCGCCACCATTCTCGGTCTTGAGGCCGAGAATCCACAGGTCGCCGCCCGCGTTGGTGATGCCGATGCCGTTCGTCTCGGGGTTGATCTGCCGCATCCAGGCCTTCTGCCCCTTGCGGATGTGCCAGCGGGCCGAACAGGAGTTTTCGACGAACAGCTTGCCCGTGTTCGGGCCAGCCACGTAGGGGACCGCTCCGGGTGACATCGAGCCGATGTCGCGCATCACCAGCGTCCTCGGCGTGGCGTGCTCGACCCAGGCGAAGTTGTTGGCCTTCGCCCATTCCACGACGGTGAACCGCTCGATGACGACCGTGTCGCTTGCAACGTTCTCGATGCGAAACATGGGCTTGCCCGAGGTGCGGAAGGTAGGGGTGACGCACAGCGTGGTGTCCATGCCGATGATGCGGCGTACGGAGCCGTAGACGCGAACGGTGTCACCGAAGCGGATGGTGCCCTCTTTGAGGCCGCCAGGGATGCAGACGGTGGTTTTCCCTTCCTTGGCGGCCATATCGAAGGCGGCTTGAATGGCTGCCGTGTCGTCGTCATTTGCTTTGAGCACTGCGGGGGCGACGACGGCCCACCTGTCGGGCGGGTCCCAGCGCACCTCGGGTGTCTCCTCGACGGGCAGGCGCAGCGTGCGTCGCGGGCTTGGGAACGCGCTATGGGCGGCCTTTGACGGGTGCGAGACGTATTCCTCGACGGCCTGCTCCTCGACATCGGGGATGTCGTGGTTCTTGACAAGCTTCCCGTAGCCGCTGTGCTTGACGTCGCGGAGGAGAAGCATGCCCTTGTTGACGATGGCCGCCTCGCTGGCGCCCCCCAGCAGGTGTGATTCGAGCAGGGTGATCATTCCACCGCGGTCAGTCGTGATGATGGCTGGGACCTTGTTCACGCTCTCAAGGCGGCGGATTGTGAGGGTGTGCCACTTGTTTCGGATGCCGGCGATGCGCTGGTTGCGGAGGGTGATGTTCTCAAAGGTCATGCTGAAGGGGCCTGGGAGGGCGTCAATGCCATAGTCGAAGCCCTCGATGAGAACGTTCTTGATGAGGCCCGGCCCGGGCTCGGTGCGGGTGAGGTCGAGGCCGACGGCCCCCCGTCCCTCGGGGTCGCTCGAGCGGATGGTGACGTTCCGCATGCAGCCCGTGTTGTTGTTCATCCACTGGACGCCGACGGCGCCTGGGTTACCCGCGCCGATGTCGAAGGTCATGTCGTGGATAGAGTTGTGGAAGGCCATGCCGGTAGCGCGGCCTTCGAACATCGTGAGGAGGTAGTTCTTGTTCCCAGGGTCATCGAAGTCTGGCGCATTGTCGGCGAGGCGGATGATTGTGCCCTCGCGCGACTGGCCCTGGAGGACGAGCTGCTTCGCCTGCTGCTTGTCGCGGCCGAAGGTGAGCTTCTTGTTCACCAGGTAGGTGCCGTTGGGGAAGTAGAGGACTTGCCACTTGCGCTTGTTCTCGTCGATGGCCTTCTGGATGGCCGCCCAGTCGTCGGTGGTTCCATCTCCCTTCGCTCCGTAATGCGTCTTCACATTCACCGCGCCGGCGTTGTCGGGGAAGAGACGCTCCTGCGCCGCACTGGCCATCGCTATCATAAGCACCGCAGTGCCCAGGCACACACTCATCGCCTGCCGAGGCATTCGCGCGACGGGAAGAACGCCTGAATGGAAGCGACCGAGCCGTTGCCCAGGGCGACCGAAGAGGGTCCTGGGAATCGGCAGGCCCCCCAAACAAAGCCCGCGAAGGGAGCGTCTCAACTCACTACGAATGGCCCCTCTTGGGGGCTCAGGGGCGATGATGCCGCTCACCCAGGGCTCCCTTCGGTCGCCCTGGGCTATGGCCGGCTCGCCCACTTCGTGGGCTAACAGCAGGCCCCTGGCGCTGATCATTTCAGCATCACCCCCGTGGCCACGATGGCGTTGAAGCGGTCAACGGGTTCCCTGGCGGCCCAGGCGATGGCGCGGAAGATGAGAAGGCGCGCCAGAGGGTCGTTGAAGGTCCAGTTGTAGTGGCCAAGGATGTTCACGTGGACTCGCCCCTTGGCGGTCTCGACGTTCCAAAGGAGGGGGATAGGCTTCGGCTCGCCCTTCTCGTCACCCGTGGCCAGCACCTGGATGCGGGCCGGGTCGCCCTTGAGGTTCCAGTAGGTCTCGTCGTGGAAGTGCACTTTGGTGCCGGCGAAGCCGCGTGCGATGGGGTGGCCGCAGTCGGCGTCGAAGGCGAGGTCAACAGGGCCGTGGCGGAACTTTGAGCCGCCGGCCCAGCACAGGCCGATCCGCTCGGCCACGGCGTCGTGGTTCCCTGCGCCGTCAACCGCGAAATGGAGCAGCACGAGGCCGCCGCCGCGGGCGAAATAACTCTCGAAGTCCTTGTTCAGCTCCTTCGGCCAGGCCGTGTGCTTGAAGAGCACCATCACGTCGGCCGACTCGAAGTCATCGGGCGAAGGCTTCTCCCAGGCGGTCGTCACCTTGGTCTTGTCGGCCATTGCGAGGAGCTTCGCCCAGGCCTTCTGCCAGGCGGGATAGTCGTGCTCGCCCGGCCCGTGGTCTTTTGGGCCGGCGACGAGGACGATGTGGATGGGCCGCGTCTCGGCCTTTGCGTCGGCCCCCTTCATCACGGCCCCCACCTCTGCCTTCGTCCGTGGCGGTGGAATCTGCTTGGCAAGGCTGTCGGGCACGGGTACCAGCACGTCCTGCTCGGCCTCCGCCGCCAGAAGCGTTCCGAAAGCGAAGGCCAAAGCAACGCAACCGAGAAGCGAGGACATGGTCGACCTCCTGTTCTTTGGCTCACACAATACGGAAAACGGCGAACGATGCAAGGGCGGGTAACACAAGAGTCCTTGGGGAGGGGTCTGGGGAGGGGCTTTCTCGCAGAAAGCCCCTCCCCAGTTCTGAGCTACTTGAGCTCGACGCTCCAGTATGCCTCGTCCACGAAGTGGCGCCAGGAGCGGTAGCGGTGGTCGCGGATGGTGAGGCGGATAAGGGGGGAACGCTTGGGCTTATAGGGCTTGCGAATAAGCCTCAGCCCCGCCTCCTCGGGCAGCCGCCCACCCTTGCGCATGTTGCACGCCACGCAGCAGCACACCAGGTTGTCCCAGGTCGAGGAGCCGCCGCGGGCCCGGGGGACCACGTGGTCGAGGGTCAGCTCGGAGGTGGGGAAGCGCTTGCCGCAGTATTGGCAGCGCCCCTCGTCGCGCGCGTAGACGTTGCGGCGGTTGAACTTCACCGCGCGCTCGGGCAGGCGGTCGTAGACCAGGAGCCGGATGATGCGAGGCACGCGGATCTCGAAGTTCACCGCCCGCACGTAGTCGTAGTCGTCGTCGGGGAACTGGCCTCGGAGGGCCGACAGCTCGCACCAGCTTTCGAAGTTGTGGGCCTCGAAGCGGCCGTCCTCGAGAAAGATCACCTCCGCCACCTCGCGGCACAGCAGCGAGAACGCCCGCCGCGCGGACACCACGTGGATGGGCAGATAGAGCTTGTTGAGGACCAGCACGCTGGAGTCCAGCGCGCCGGTCGCCGCCGCAGCCATGGTGCAGCCCTCGCAAGGCCTCCCACGCCGCTATACTAGCAGATTGCAGGGGACATTTCAAGCCCCGGAGGCACCAGGTTTGAAGCGGCCCGCCGCTTCTGATATACTCGCAGTGGGGTCAGCGGGGAGTGCTTTGAGTGGGTTGGTCATGGCAAGACGGGTCGCGGTTCTGGGGTCCACAGGCTCCATTGGCAAGAGCGCCCTGGATGTGGTGCGGCAGCTTGGGCCGGAGTTCGAGCTGGTCGCTCTCGCTGCCAACAGGCAGTGGGAGGCGCTTGCTGTGCAGGTGGCGGAGTTCCGCCCCAGGCGCGCCATGCTTGCCTCGGAAGCACACTTCCGCGACTTCGCGGAGCGGGTGGGGACGAATTGCGTGGAGCTCGGCTGCGGCTCCGAGGCCGTGGCCGCTGCCGCGAGCGCCGACGACGTTGACATCGTGGTGAACGCCATCGTGGGCGCCCAGGGGCTAGGGCCGGCAATTGCGGCGCTCCGCGCGGGCAAGACGCTTGCCCTGGCGAACAAGGAGTGCATGGTGATGGCGGGTGAGCTGCTCAACCGCCTGGCCGACGAGAGCGGCGCCCGCATCCTCCCGGTCGACAGCGAGCATTCGGCGGTCTTCCAGGCCATGCAGTCGGGGCGCCACGCCGAGGTGCGCTACGTGTGGCTCACCGCCTCGGGCGGGCCATTCCGCACACTCCCCATCGAGGAGCTCGAGCGCGTGACCCCCGAGCAGGCTCTTCAACACCCCAACTGGGCGATGGGGCCGAAGATAACGGTGGATTCGGCAACGATGATGAACAAGGCCCTCGAGGTCGTCGAGGCCAGATGGCTCTTCCGTCTCAGGCCCGACCAGATCCGCGTCCTCATCCACCCGCAGTCCATCGTCCACTCTATGGTCGAGTTCTGCGACGGCTCGACGATAGCGCAGCTCGGGCTGCCCGACATGCGCGTGCCCATCCAGTATGCCCTCACGTACCCCGAGCGGCGGAGCGGCCCGGTGGCCGGGGCGGACCTGAGGGCCGTGGGGCGGCTGGATTTTGAGGAGCCGGACCCCGAGCGGTTCCCGGCGGTGGTGCTTGGCTACCGCGCGGCGGAGGCTGGCGGGACAATGGGCGCGGTGCTCAACGCCGCCAACGAGGTGGCGGT
>FWPV01012863.1_pt1 | contig 12766 bp, 18 predicted proteins | sample 2228371 | NCBI WGS metagenome assembly FWPV01 (sample SAMEA103939776, study PRJEB20133) | metagenome | reverse complement strand
AATATCTGAAAAACTGGTGATTGCTTTCTCATTTTCATCAGGAATTAATATGAAAATACTCAGAGCAGTCACTATAATCAAAACAACAAAAACTAACCTTGGATTGAGTGAATGATTTTTCTCAACGCTCTCAAGCTTTCCTCTGAAGTTAGGAAGAATTGATGAAAGATATTCTTCACTTACCTTTATGTTCCTGGTGGCAGATCGAAGCTCAAATATATTTTTAACTGAGTCAAATTCTTCTTTTAGTTTTTCATTTCTCTTAAGTTCAGTTAAAAGCATTTCTTTTTCATCTGAGGTTAGCTCACCATCAAAAAACCGGAATATCAGATCAGATAGATTATCTGTTCTCTTCATTTTTTCAATATATCCTTTAATTTATTTATTGCGTGAAAATAATTTGCCTTTAACGCACCAACCGAGGTACCTGTAATCTTACTTATTTCATCATAATCTAATTGTTCAAAATTTCTGAGAATAAAAACTTCTCTTTGTTTAGCCGGAATTTTCTGTAATGATTTTTCAAGTCTCAAAATACTTTCTTTATTCTCAACTAAAATTAATGGATCGTTATTGTCATTCATTTTGGATTTCAGTCCGCCCAATGGAAGAAATTCCTTTAATCTGCGGCGTTTAATATAGTTTAAACTTCTTGTCATTGTAATTCTATAGAGCCATGTATAAAAAGATGACTTAAATTCAAATGTATTTAACTTTTTATACAGAACCATCAGAACTTCCTGAACAACATCATCGGCATCGTGATGATTACCTGTCATTCTACGTGCAAGCAGATAAATTTTTTCCTGATATTTCAGGATTAATCTGTTGAATGCAGATTCATCTCCATCAAGGAATTTTTTTATCAGTTCAAAATCGTTGTTTTCTTCCTGCATACTTTAAACTTTTTCAGTTGTTTGACATCAGGAAAGGTATTTTGGTTTAAAGAATTATTCTTTAAACCAAAACTATTTTATAAATGTCAAAAGGACAAAACAAATAAAAGAAAGGAAATTGGACATGAAAACAAAACTCATTTTAGCAATGGCAGCAATAATTGCTATCGGTTTAATTAGTGATTCATTTGCCCAGATGGAGCGAATGAAAATGCGCGAAAAAATGCGTGATAAGATAGAGGAAAGATTAAATCTGACGGATACTCAAAAATCCAAAATTGAGGATTTGAGAATAAGTCACCAGAAAAAAATGATTGACCTGAAAGCGAACCTCGAGAAAAAAGAGGTTGAGCTTAATGCACTGAGACGAAGCGAAAAACTTAACCGCAGTGATTTTCTTAAACTGACAAAGGAAATCAGTGAGATAAAAAACACAATGGCTGCTGAGAGAGCAAATCATCAGATGGATATATATGAATTACTGGATGATAATCAGAAAAAAATATGGCGTGAAATGAAACCCGAGTTTGGGATGAAAGATAGAAAGCAAATGAAAATACACAGGCACCGGGATTTAGATTAGTTTACTCATAGCGTCTCTCTCCTAACAATGTCACCCCAGATTTTATCGAAGGGTGACATTTTATTTTAAATCACCGGTAATCGGACGAACAACTATTTCTTCGGCAACTGCATTTCCTTTTTGCAAATAAGCCCAGACAATTATCCTCGCAACATCTTCCGAAGTCATCATTTTTTCAGAATGCAGATCCCTTAATTTTGCAGGCCACATTGGAGTTTCAGTTGCACCGGGAAGAATATTTATAATTCTAATGTTATGCTGCCGGACTTCTTCCCGCAATGAATTTGTATAACCAAGCAAACCCATCTTGGAAGCAGTATAAGCCGAGCTTTTCGTATAAACAGCTTTTGCAACAACGGAAAGAACATTTATGATTGTCCCTCCACCATTTGCAATCATATGAGGTAGAACGACTTTAATAGTATAAATTGAGCCCAGAAGATTAGTGCTTATGATATCGTTAATTTCATTTATTGAATTTTCCTCGGCAAGTTTAAATGTGGTAACACCTGCATTGTTTACCAGACAATCAATTTTACTGTTGGAAGATATTTTTTTAAATACCGATTCTACATTCTGATATGAAGCAACATTGCAGGGGAAAATTTCAACGGAGTGATTTTCTTTTTCAAGTTCTGAATTAAGTCGTTCCAGTTCAACTGTTCTTCTTGCCGAAGCAAAGACTTTACCACCAACTTTCGCAAATTCAGCAGCTGTAGCTCTCCCGATTCCACTGCTGGCACCAGTTATCCAGATTCCATCGGATTTATTCATTAAAGATTTCTGATTCCCACAAGGTTTATAAATTCATTTCTGGTTTTAGCATCATCTTTAAAAACTCCGTGCATAGCACTTGTTGTGGCAGATGAATTCTGTTTTTCAACACCGCGCATCATCATACACATATGATATGCTTCAGAAACTACTGCAACACCAATCGGTTGCAGATATTTTTCAAGTGTATCTGCAATTTGCTGTGTCATTCTTTCCTGAACCTGCAATCTTCTTGCAAAGACTTCAACTATTCTTGGAATTTTGCTAAGTCCGACAATCTTTCCATTGGGTATGTAAGCAACATGCACTTTACCATAAAACGGAAGCATATGATGTTCACACATACTATAGAAATCAATGTTCTTCACCAAAACCATTTCATCATATTTTTCAGTAAAGATGGCATTGTTCAGAACCTCTTCGATATCTTTCTCGTAGCCGGCTGTAAGAAATTTATATGCTTCTGCCACGCGTTTAGGAGTTGAGAGTAATCCTTCACGGTTAGGATCTTCACCAATCTCGATAAGGATGTTTCTTACAAGCGATTCAAATTTTTCGTTATTCATTACTATTCACCACGATATTCAAAATAGTTATTTTCTGTTTCATATAATTTTACTGAAAACAATTTGCCTGAAGGAATTTTATCTTTCAGCTGATTCCATATTGCAATGCAAATGTTTTCAGAAGTGGGAATTATTCCCTGCATAAAGTCAGTGTCGAGATTCAGATTTTTATGATCAACTTTATCAATTACATATTTATGAATAATCTCTTTCAACTTCTTTATATCCAGCAGAAATCCTGTTTCGGGATTTACTTCGCCTGCCACAACAACTTCAAGAGTATAATTGTGTCCGTGCCAATTCGGATGACTGCATTTACCAAAAATTTTATGATTCTCATCGTCTGACAATTCGGGTTTAAAAAGACGGTGTGCTGCAGCAAAAGTTTCTCTTCTTGTTATATATACCATACTAATCTTTCAATGCTTCTAATACTTCTTTATGGTGATAATCAACTTTCACCTTTGGAAATATTTTTTTGATTTTACCATCAGGTGCAATTACAAAAGTGGTTCTTTCAACTCCCATATATTTTTTCCCGTACAAACTTTTCTCTTTCCAAACGCCATATTTCTCCACCACCTTTTTATCTTCATCAGCTAAAAGTCTGAATGGTAATTTATATTTTTCTGCGAACTTTTTATGCGAAGCAACACTATCGGGACTAACACCTAAAATCACAGCATCAATATTTTTGAATTTCGGGAATGAGTCACGGAAGTTACAAGCTTCTTTTGTGCACCCGGGAGTATCATCTTTCGGATAGAAATATAATACAACATACTTTCCCTTTAAGTCACTAAGTTTAACTTTATTTCCATCCTGATCGGGCAAAGTAAAATCGGGAGCTTTCTTACCTTCTTCAAGCATTACAACCTCTATTTAATTCTTTCAAGAGTTTCTTTGATTGCATTGTAGTTAGGTTCATTGCCCGGATTATCAAGGATTTCGATGTATTGAATTATTCCATCACGATCTAAAACAAAAACTGACCTTTTGGAAACTCCCTGATAGTCATATTTCCCGGGCACAAAAACACCCAGTGTGCCATATTGATTGCAAACTACTTTATTGAAATCACTTAATAATGGAAACTGATAATTATTTTTTTCTTTAAAAAGTTTTAATGCAAAAGGACTATCGACACTTATTCCTATTACCTGAGCATCTAATGATTCATATTCTTTTAACTCATCTCTGAATGTGCACATCTCTTTGGTACAAACTGATGTGTTTGCAAACGGGAAAAACAATAGAACAATTTTTTTACCTTTAAACTGATTTAATGAAACCTGTTGAGCATCCTGATCGAATAGGGTAAAGTCAGGTGCTTTATCTCCAACATTTAATGACATACTTTCTCCTTATTTATTTTTTTGGAAAGAATTTGAATTATATTAATAAAAAATTAGCCAAAGCTAATTGTTCATGCAACTTAAGGTTATAACCAGAAAAACAAATAATTTTAAGGAAAGTTCATTTAAAGAAGTTTTTTTCTTTTTGTCCAGCTATTAAATCCATCTTCAAGCTGTTCAAATGATTCTATTGCGAACAATATCGGCTGTAAATGCCAGACATCGTATTCCTGAGTAACAATTTTATCAGGATCAAATTCCCTTACTTCAACTTCATCAGAAAGAGCATGCTGAACTTCGCCAAGCGATGATAAAATTCCTGCCCCGTAAATTCTCATTCCTTCAGGTTGTCTTATCAAACCAAATTCAACTGTGAACCAATGTAGTGTTTCAAGATATTTTCTGTCAATTCCTGTGGCATTGAGTGATGCTATTCCAAATTGCTGATAAAAAGATGCGAAGCTGGTATTTGTTAGCAACGGCATATGACCGAATATATCGTGGAATAAATCCGGCGCTGGTGTGTAATCAAGTTCTTCTTTTGAACGAATGTAATCTGTTGAAGGAAATATTTTTTGACTAATTAATCTGAAAAAATCTTCAACATCAATTAAACCGGGAACTCTAGCAACTTTCCAGCCGGTCGTTTCATTGAAAACATGACTTATGTCTTTAAGATATGGGATTTTCTCTGCTGAAAGATTTAGCTTTCTTGCTCCTTCAAGGTATTCATTACAAGCTCTGCCCGGCAGAAACCCCATTTGTCGGTTATACAGAAATTTCCAGTTACTGTGTTCCTCTTCAGTGTAATCAGGGTAAACAATTTCATCGTGAACAGGAACCGGCGAAGTTAACTTTTGCGGAATGCAACGAGGATCAATTCCTTCCTGTGCTGCTTTTTCGTATGCAGATAAAATTTTTTCATCTTTTGAGTTGCTTCCCATTGCTCACTCCTTATAATTGTTGGTGAGAAAATAATTATATGATGAAATAATTGCAATTGATTTAGAATTGAAATAACTCAGCCACGAATTTCACGAATTATCACGAATTAAATTCTCAGATAATATTCACTTCGGGTTCGAGTTCGATATTAAATTTATCTTTAACGGTTTTCTGAATAGTCATCGCAAATTCAAGAATCTGTGCGCCGGAAGCACTGCCGTAATTGACAATTACAAGTGGTTGATTCGTATAAGTGCCAACATCACCAATACGATGTCCTTTTAATCCTGATTTTTCAATTAACCACGCAGCAGGAATCTTTATTTTATTTCCCTGTCTGTATGATGGGACATCAGGATATTCAGATTGAATTCTTTGAAAAGTTAATTCATCAATAACAGGATTTTTAAAGAAGCTGCCTGCATTGCCGATTTGATTTGGATCAGGCAATTTTTCTGTTCTTATTTTTCTGATGATGTTACTTACATCTTTGATTGTTGGATTATGGATTCCTGATTTAGTTAATTCATTGAGAACATTTCCGTAATTCAAAACAGGAATCGGATTTTTTAATAAACGCAAAGTAACAGAGGTAATAATAAATCTGCCTCTTAAGGATTTTTTGAAAACAGAATCACGATAACCAAAATGACATTGTTCATTCGCAATTGATTTTATCTTTTTGTCAGTTAAATCAATATATTCAACTTCTACCAGAGTATCTTTAAATTCCTGTCCATAAGCACCAATGTTTTGAATTGGTGCCGCTCCAACAGTGCCGGGAATCATAGCAAGATTTTCTATTCCACCCAAATTTTTATCAACTGAATATTTCACCAAATCATCCCAGTTCATTCCTGCTTCAGCAATTAAATAAATGAAATCATAATCTTCTTTTATAGTATGAAGTTCATTAAAAGTAATGTGGATAATAGTGCCATCATAATCTTTCGTAAACAAAACATTACTTCCGCCACCAAGAACTAAAAAGTTACATGATGTTATTTGAAATTTATTGACTAAATCATCAAGCTCATTTTTACTTTCAACTTCGATATATCTTTTTGCAGTTACATTCAGGTGAAATGTATTAAGATGCTGCAAAGAATAATTTTCAAAATATTTCATCTTCTTCAAACAAATTATATTTTTGCGCTGAGTTTTTTTAATTAACAACAGAAAGTTAATCAAATTAAATGGAAGTTGATTTAACAAAGTCTGCCGTAATTCCCTATCGGGTAAATGAAGGTAAACTTGAAATTCTGCTGGTTACATCAATCAGAAAGAAAAACTGGATAGTTCCTAAAGGTTACATTGAATTCAATCTTACACCTTTCGAATCCGCAAAGAAGGAAGCTTACGAAGAAGCCGGTGTTGTAGGTTCAAATGAAACAATTGAAGTTGGTCAGTTTATACTTGAAAAAAAGAACCGGAAAGAATTAGTTAAAGTTTATACTATGGAAGTTGATGAAGAATTGGATGATTATCCTGAAAAGAATCTTAGAAAAAGAAAATGGTTTAACTTTGATGAAGCAATGGAAAAAGTGAGCAATCCTCAGATTAAAAACTTTATCAGAAAGTTAAAAGATAATATCAGGAACTAATCTTCATCCTCTACTTTCAATACTTTTCTAACAACCTCAGAAGCTAAATCATACTCATATCCTTTTGACTGAAGATACATCATTAATTTCTGAAACAGTTTTCTTTTGTCTTCTTCCTTTTTAACTAATTGTCTGAATTTTTTTTGAACTAATTCTTCAGCTGTTACTATTTCACGACTGCTTTCAAAAGTTTCCCGCAAAACCTCGGAAATTATTTCTGAAGCGATTCCTCGTTTAATTAATTCAGATTTTAATCTGGTTTTGCTCCACTTTTTTGTTCTTTGTTTTTCAGTAATAAAATCCAAAGCAAATTTTCTATCATCAATAAATCCTTTTTGATTAAGTTCATCAATACATTTTCTGATGAGGTTATCATCCGGAAATTTCTGGCGAAGTTTTGTATATAGCTCCCTTGCTGAGTGTATTCTTCTCTGAAGCAAACGAAATGCTTTTTGCTTGATTAGATAAAATGTTTCTGACTGATTTAAAGAAGAAAAGCGGTCTGAAGAAATTTCATCGCCTTTTCTCAGACCGCTTTGATATAAAACATCTTTATGAAGTATTAATTTTTCACCGTTGTCAAAATAAACGATTGCTTTCCCGTCATCTTTACTGACTATTCGTTCAATAATCATTATCTGGATTTTTTAGATTTACTTTTTTCTTCCTGTTTCTCTTCAAAGGTTTCTTCCTGTTTTGCGCCTTTATTAAAACCAACTTTTGCTTTAACATCATTCTCAAGTCGTTTATACAGTTCAGGCAATTCAATCAGTTTCTGACGGAACTGTTCCCTGCCCTGAATTCTATCTTCACCATAAGTAAACCAGGCACCGCTTTTCTTTATAATGCCAAGTTCAGTTGCAAGGTCAATCAGGTCACCTGTTTTTGAGATTCCTTCGTTGTACAGAATATCAAATTCAACTTGTTTAAAAGGTGGAGCAACTTTGCTTTTAACAATTTTAACTTTTGTTCTGTTACCTATTACATCTTCTCCTTCTTTAATTGCTGCAATTCTTCTTATATCAATTCTTACTGATGCATAGAATTTCAAAGCGTTACCACCTGTAGTTGTTTCGGGACTTCCGAACATAACACCAATTTTACTTCTCAATTGATTGATAAAAATAACGGCAGTTTTGGATTTTGATATTGCTGCAGTAAGTTTTCTTAATGCCTGCGACATAAGTCTTGCCTGAACTGCCATAGTTGCATCGCCCATTTCACCTTCAATTTCTGAACGAGGTACTAATGCTGCAACCGAGTCAATAACAATTACATCAAGTGCATTACTTCTTACAAGTGTATCAGTAATTTCAAGTGCCTGTTCGCCATAGTCTGGTTGTGATATAAGTAGATTTGCAGTATCAACTCCAAGTTTTTTAGCATAGTTAACATCGAGTGCATGCTCAGCGTCAATGAATGCAGCGAGTCCACCCATTTTCTGAGCTTCAGCAATAACATGCAAACAAAGCGTAGTTTTACCACTCGATTCGGGCCCAAAGATTTCAGTTATTCTGCCGCGTGGAATGCCACCAATTCCAAGAGCAATATCAAGTGATAATGCGCCGGTGGGAATTGCCTCGATGTCGTTGATTATTCCATCGCCCAGCTTCATAATTGTGCCTTTGCCGTAAGTCTTTTCTATACCGGCTATTGCATCTTCAATTATTTTCATTTTTTGTTCACGATCTGTACTCATTATTCCTCCAATGGTCTAAGATTATATTTTTTAATTTCAGTATAAACCGAACCAGAAGGTTTCAGTTCACTTTTTATTAGCGAAATTGAATTACTTTCAAAACTTATCGGTTTAAATTTAGAGTTTTTGATTTTGTTTATAAAGATCTCGCCAGGGTTATTTTTTATTCTCATTAAAGTTAAATGAGGTTTGAATCCTCTGCTTTCTTTTTCCACGCCAAATTTAACAAAATAATCTTCTAATTTTTCAGCAACCAATTTCAGTTCAAAAGCATATTTCAAACCAGCCCAGAGAATTTTCGGTTCTTTAAAGCGAAAGAAAAAACCGAATTGTGTAATCTCAAGCTGCTGTGTATGGAATTCCTCAATAAAGTTTAAATCATTTTTTATTTGAGGAAGAAGTTCATCATCAATATCACCGACAAACTTCAGTGTAAGATGAATTTTGTTTTTCGGTTCCCATTTAAGCTCAGGATCAACTTTAAGCGAACGAATGATATCGAATAATTTTTCTTTCGCTTCTTCGGGAATATTAAGAGCTACAAATATTCTACTCTTCATCTGAAATGCCCAGTAATTGTCTTCTAAGCATTTCCAAAGCTGCCTGAGTTGCTCTTTGTTTATTTAATATTCTGTCATCACCGAACAGAAATTTTTTAGCAGTGCAGACTTTATCATCACAGTAACCGATATAAACAAGTCCAACAGGTTTGTTTGTAGTTGCACCGGTTGGACCCAAAATTCCGGTAGTAGAAATTCCGATATCAGTTCCGCTTACAGCGCGAACTCCTTCAGCCATTTGCATTGCAACTTCAAGGGAAACGGCTCCAACCTGATTAAGAGTATCTTCATTTACTTTAAGCAGTTCTACTTTGGCAGCATTGCTGTAAGTAATAATTCCTCTTTCAAAATACTTACTGCTACCACTAATGTTTGTTAAACGAGTGCAGATTTCCCCACCAGTGCAGGATTCAGCTACAGATAAAGTTAATCTTCTTTCAGATAATATTTTTCCAATAACTTCCTCAAGAGTTTCTTCACCACGCGCAAAAATATATCTTCCAACTTTAGTACGAATCTTCTGTTCAATTTCATTTAATCTGTTTAATGCAATCTGCTCATCTTTCTCTTTTACTGTAATCCTGAGTTTTACTCCATATTGATTTGGAAGAAAAGCCATTTTTGCATTGCCTAAAATCTCATCGAGATTTCCCAGTCTTTCGAATAAAATTGATTCTGGAATACCGGTTGTTTGTAAAATTAATTTTTTTATTACTACACCATTTCCTTTAGTCACATCAGCGAGCTTTGGGATTACAAATTCTTCCATCATTCCTTTCATTTCGTAAGGAACCCCGGGCATCACTACAAAAATTTTTCCGTTATGTTCAATCCACATCCCCGGCGCAGTGCCTCTGTTATTTCTGATTGGTGTTGCGATTTTCGGAACAAGCGCCTGACTTTCATTTAACGGAGTAACTTCTCTTCCCCTTTTATTGAAAAACTCGTGAATGTCATCGAGAACCTGCTTATTCTGAATTAATTCTGTATGGAAGTACTCAACAATAGCCGTTCTTGTAACATCATCGTGAGTAGGACCAAGTCCTCCGGTAATAACAATCAGATCAGCCATTGAAATTGCTTTATCGAGTTCGTCTTTTATTGCTTTAAGATTATCTCCCACAACGGCTGATTCAACTACTTCGATATTGATATCCGAAAGTGAACTGCCAATGTATGCAACATTGGTGTTAATAGTCTGGCCAATTAATAATTCATCACCGATTGAAATTAAATATGCTTTCATTTTAGTTAACTTATTATGAAATAGTGAAACAATATTTGCATAATTAAAAAAGTGTAGAAAGCCGAGATAACATCATCAACCATAATTCCCCAGCCGCCGGTTAAGCTTTCAGATTTTCTTGCCGGATATGGTTTAATGATATCCAATGCTCTCCAGATAAAAAAAGAAATCACAATAAGCAAAATTGATTTTGGTAAATTAAGCAATGCAATCCATGTCCCGACCACTTCATCTATTGTGCATTCTGCAGGATCTTTTCCGTAAACATTTTCAAACTTATAAGAAACATAAACACCGTAAAAAAAGAATGCTAATATCATTGAGGACAGTACGAAAATGTTATCTGTACCGGGAACAAAATAATAAATAATTGATGCTGCAAGACTCCCGAATGTACCGGAAGCAAAAGGGATGTAACCGGTATAAAATCCTGAGCCCAGAAATTTTTCAAACAAGTTTATCTGTTTCATTGAATAATTGTTTTATGAGCGATTTATTTAATAACAAATATGAAATTCCTGAGTGAACTGTGATAATTGTAATAACAAGCATAAAAAAATAAACGATGTCTTTGTTAAGAAGCAGTTCAATTATACCATTATAAAGATTAAAAATCTCCGGGGTGTTTTTTGCGACATAAAGAATCAACAAATAATAAAGAAATATCATCTGAAGCATTGTTTTCCATTTTGCATAATAAGTTGTTCTGAATGAATATCCTCTGCTATCAGCATAAACACGAAGCAGAGTTACAGACAAATCTCGAAATATAATTAACAAAACCATCCACAAAGGAAGCAGTCCGACAATTACAAATCCTATGAACACAACTGATGTTAAAATTTTATCAGCCAGCGGATCCCAGAATTTTCCCCATTCAGTAATGTAATTAAACTTGCGCGCTAGCCAGCCATCGTACCAATCAGTTAATGCAGCAATTATATAAATGCCGAGAGATATCTGAATATATAATGGATCATCAGAAAGGAAGAAATAAAGAAAAACCGGAGTGAGAATAATTCTTAAAACTGTTAGTTGATTTGGTAAAGTCATAATCAGTCTTTACTGTTTTCACCAATAAGACGAAGGAAAGTGTATTCATAAATTCCGGTATTGTGACCATCTTTCCAGAACAAGGCAACAGCGTAATTTCCAACTTGTTTAATGTTTTCCAATTGCAATTGATTCTCACTGAAAATCGGTATAAAAGATTTACTTTGTTTTTCCCGCTCAGCAAGGCAGGTAGCACAGGGACAGAGCTTTCTTAATTTAAGTAACGGAATTAAATGTTCTTTTCCATCGTGCCAGTGAATTGATAAATATTTATTTTCCACAAGTTTAATTTTAACCGGATTCATTTTAGTCAATCAATGGATTAAATTTCTGACCGGTTAATCGCTCAAGTGCTTCGATGTACTTTTCACTCGTCTTCATTATAATATCTTCAGGCAGATCAGGCGCCGGCGGCTGTCTGTTAAAATTAATTGATATCAGATAATTACGAAGGAACTGCTTATCGAAACTTTCCTGAACATTACCTTTCTGATATTTATCTGCAGGCCAGAAACGGCTTGAATCGGGAGTTAGCAATTCATCAATAAGAATTATTTCATCATTGTATTTTCCAAATTCCATTTTGGTATCAGCTATAATAATTCCTTTAGTCAAAGCATATTCATAAGCTTTTTTATAGATAGCTATAGTTTTAGATTTCATAAAATGGATAGTGTCAGCACCCACAATCTTTTTTGCTTCTTCCTCAGAAATATTCTGATCGTGAGAACCGAGTTCTTCTTTAGTGGCGGGAGTGAAAATCGGTTCACTCAGCTTTTCTGATTCAACCAAACCTTCTGGAAGTTTTATTCCGCAGATACTGCCTGTGGCTTTATAGTCAGCCATTCCACTGCCGGTTATGTAACCACGAACAACACTTTCAATCGGAATTACTTCTGTTTTTTTCACAAGCATTGAGCGCCCGCGAAGTTCATCTGCATAAGCTTTACATTCGGAAGGAAACTCATCAACATTTGTAGTAATAAGATGATTAGGAATGATATCTTCCACGAACTTAAACCAGAATTCAGAAATTTTAGTCAGAACAATTCCTTTGAAAGGAATTCCCTGATTCATTATTACATCAAAAGCAGAAATTCTGTCGGTCGAAACAATTAACAGATTTTCTCCCAATTCGTAAATATCTCTTACTTTTCCTCTTTTTAATAATTTCAGATTTAAAAAATTCGTTTCAAGAATAACATTTGAATGCATAAATATCCTTAATTAAGTCAATCAAATATAGATATGGACTTGAGAGATTGCAATAATAAGGATTGATGTATTATTTGAAGAGATTTCTGATTTCCCGCTGATTTTTTTTAATGCGAATGAATCTTATTAAAATCAGCGCTGCAATAATCAGGATAAAAAAAATTGATATAAATTCTATTGTATTCATATTCAGAATTGTGCAATCAATATACCAAAGAAATAATCAGCACGACTCACTTACAGGAAGTAATTATTCTGAATTGAAACATT
>FWPV01011397.1_pt1 | contig 12766 bp, 12 predicted proteins | sample 2228371 | NCBI WGS metagenome assembly FWPV01 (sample SAMEA103939776, study PRJEB20133) | metagenome | reverse complement strand
GGAGCCTCTCGGCGACGAAAGTCAGCTTGAGGTGGTTGACGATTTTGGCCACCACGGTAAAGCCGGTGAGGAAGGTGATGATGCACATCTTGTCCCCGCAGTGAGGGTAAATGAGAGCGTCAACTTCATAGACTTTGCACGATCACACCCTTCGCTGGGGAAACAAGACCAAGAAGGGGGGACATGTAGCGAGCGAATTCTGGGGAATTCGGAACATGTTCCCTAATTATCACTTTGGCCCAGCCCTTGGTCGGGATGGGCCGGAAAACCTCCTCGACGATTGGGCGCAGGAAGCCGCAATGCCGGCTGGCGAAGGATGCAAGGTCAGGAAAAAAGTTCCTTGACAAAGCAAATATTACACCTTATTATGTGTATAATAAGGTGTAAAAATGAGAACCAACATCGTGATCGATGACGGGCTGATGAAAGAAGCTATGGCGCTCTCGGGTATGAGAACAAAGCGGGATGTCGTCCATAGGGCCCTGGAGGAATTCGTCCGGAATTTAAAGAAAAAAGATCTGCGGGAAATCTGGGGAAAAATTCAGTTTGCGACCGACTACGATTATAAAAAAATGAGGTCCCGGTGATCCTCCTCGACACTTCAGTTTTGATCGACTTCCTCAAAGGTGAGGATAATGCCGCCGTCCAAAAGCTGCTCGAAATCATCGACCGTGACATACCCTTTGGAATAAGCCCTCTCGTTTTGCTGGAAGTTCTCCAGGGTGCCGCGACAGAAAAAGATTTCGAGCTTGTTCATGAATACCTTGGGAGCCAGACTTTTTTTGGTCTTAAAGACAGCCGGCAGTCCTATGTCCGAGCGGCGAAGATGTCGATGGACTTGCGAAAAAAAGGTGCGCCGGTTGCGGGTACGATTGATTGTCTTATTGCCCAAACAGCTATCGACAATGACCTGTATCTTCTCCATAATGATAGCGATTTTGAAAGAATCAAGAAGGTTTCGCCGCTCAAGACATGGGAGTGAGGGAAATTAATCTTGATTATTTGCCAAGTGAAACTGAAAAAGTTTCCTCTCCCTGGATGGGATAGGGGCGTGGGGAGGGATTGAAAAAACGAGGAGGAAAGGAATGAGCAACTCGAGAGGGGATGAGGATAAAACGCTGGCCGGTTTGAAAGATGAAATAAACGCTCTGGCAGCGAAGCTCATCCGCTGGCGGCGCGATTTTCATCGCTATCCGGAGATTGCCAACCAGGAGAAGAGAACGTCGGCAGTCGTCAGAGAATTTCTCGAAAGCCTTTCCCTCCCCGTTCGGTCGGCTGCGGGCACCGGCCTCATTGCGGTTCTGGAGGGAAAAGGAGAAGGAAGGACTGTTGCCCTCCGCGCGGACATGGATGCTTTGCCTCTCGAGGAGGAAGGTGAGAAAGAGTATAAGTCGTTGAACTCGGGCGCAGCCCACGCCTGCGGTCACGATGGTCACATGGCCATCTTGATGGCCGTGGCAAAAATTCTGGCCCGTCGAAAAGAGGCTTTGTCGGGCCGGGTCGTTTTCCTTTTCCAGCCGGCCGAGGAGAGGCCGCCCGGAGGCGCGATGCGGATGATTGATGATGGAGCACTCGACGGTGTCGATGCAGTCTTCGGCCTCCACCTCTGGCAACCCCTTCCCACGGGCAAGGTCGGAATCCTCAAGGGGCCGATGATGGCTCAATCTGATGAGTTTTCCGTTGTCGTCAGAGGCAAAGGCGGCCACGGGTCGATGCCCCACCTGGCCATCGACCCAATTCTTGTCGCCTCCCACATCGTCGTCAACGTCCAGACGATTGTCAGCCGGAACGTCGACCCGCTCAAGCCGTGCGTCGTTTCCTTTGGCTCCGTGAGCGGCGGCACCACTTTCAACATCATCCCGGCTGAAGTTTCGCTCATCGGCACGGTGAGGAGTTTCGATGCGGATGTCCAGGCGCTGGCCGAGAGGAGGCTGAGGGAGATTGCCGCTGAAACGGCGCGGGCCCTTGGTGCTTCATGCACTCTGGATTACATCAAAGGATTCCCGGCACTGGTGAATCATGGCCAGATGGTGGATTTCGTGACGGATACGGCCAGAAAAGTCCTTGGTGAGGATTGTCTCAAGCCAATCAGCCCGATCATGGGCGGGGAGGATTTTGCTTACTACCTCCAGAAAGTCCCCGGCGCTTTTTTCTTTTTCGGCGCCGGCGATGGCTGCCCCTTTCCTCACCACCATCCGGCCTTTGACATCGACGAAAAAGCGCTTCCTCAGGCCACCCTTCTCATGGCCTCGCTCGCCCTAGAATTTCTGGGAGGCGAGAGGGCGTGAGCTTTCCCGTTATTCTCGGCTTTGCCTTTGCCCTGGCCATGGATGCCTTTGCCGTTTCTCTTGGCCTCGGGCTTAGCCTTGTTCGGGCTACAGCCGTCCAGACATTTCGGCTGGCTTTTTCCTTCGGGCTTTTCCAGTTCATGATGCCAGTCATCGGCTGGGGAGCGGGAACAACCCTGGTCAAGCTCATCGAACGCTTCGACCACTGGGTTGCCTTTCTTCTTCTGCTCGGTGTCGGCGGGAAAATGATTTTCGAATCATTGAAGGGTGGCGAATATCTCAAGGCCCAAAAGTCTGACCCGACCAGGGGGTTATCGCTCTTCGTGCTCTCCATTGCCACGAGCGTTGATGCCATGGCTGTCGGGTTGAGCCTGGCTGCCCTGCGCGTGGCGGTCGTTTATCCGGCCGTCATCATTGGTCTTGTTGCCTTCTTGATGACGGCTGTTGGGATGAAGCTCGGTCCGCTCGTCGGCCGCGTTGTTGGAAAGCGCGCTGAGCTTGCTGGTGGAATCATCCTTATCCTCATCGGCATCAAAATCCTGGCCGACCACCTCTGAAAAAATGGGGACACAATCTATATTTCCTAATTTTTGCTTTTCTTTCATTTTCCTCTCGTCCCTAAAAAATAGGAAAATGATATTGTGTCCCCATTTTTCTAGTGGTTCCTTGATTGTTGACAAACGGTCTAAGGTGGAGTAAATCTAATTATGGTGAACGGCGAAGCTCGAGATTAAGTATCGGCTCGAGGTCCTCGTTCCGAAGCGTCAAATCACAATGCGGGATTCCGCAGCGCTCTGACCTCATTGAGAACGCCGTTCACCATTATTTTTATTAATATCCAATTCGTTTCCCCGCGGGACGTTCGGACCGCATCCGGGGGAACATTTCTGAGGAGGAAGGATGGGCAAGCTTAAATCCTTAACCCGGCGGGAATTCATCGGCAGGACGGGCGCGGCGGCAGCCGGTCTGATGATTATTCCCCGGCACGTCCTCGGCGGGCGGGGCTTCCAGGCTCCCAGTGACACCCTCAACATCGGCTGCGTCGGCGTCTGGGGCAAGGGCGCATCAGACATTGTTTCGGTCAGTACAGAAAACATTGTCGGGCTCTGCGATGCGGACGATGAGAGCATGGCCAAGTTCCTGAAATACGAGCGCCACACACCCGAGCAGTTAGCGAAGTTTGAGAAAGCCAATAAGTATAGGGATTTCCGCGAGATGCTGGACAAAGAGAAGAGTCTGGACGCCGTGGTCGTCAGCACGCCCGACCACACCCACGCCGTCGTCGCCATGATGGCCATCAAGATGGGAAAGCACGTTTTCGTCCAGAAGCCGCTCACCCACACGGTGAAAGAAGCGAGGCTCCTGGCTTTAGAAGCGAAAAAGATGCGGGTTACCACCCAGATGGGAAATCAGGGCCATGCCGGCGAAGGAGCGCGGCTCGTTTGCGAGTGGATCTGGGATGGGGCCATCGGTCCGGTCGAGGAAGTTCATGCCTGGACCAACCGGCCAATCTGGCCCCAGGGTATTGAAGCGCCGAAGGAGATTCCATCAACACCGCCGACGCTCGACTGGAACCTCTGGCTCGGACCCGCGCCCTGGAGACCTTACCATCCCGCCTACCACCCATTTGCTTGGCGCGGCTTCTGGGATTTCGGGACTGGAGCCCTGGGCGATATGGGCGCCCATATTCTGGACCAGCCTTTCTGGGCGCTCAACCTCGGACATCCAAAAACCATCCAGGCGAGCTCGACAAAATTCACCGCAGATTCCTACCCCCTGGCTGAGATTGTGACCTACCAGTTCCCGGCCCGGGGCAACCAGCCGCCCGTAAAGCTCGTCTGGTACGACGGCGGGCTCATGCCTGCACGGCCGAAGGAGCTTCCCGACGGAAGGATGATGGGCGACGAAAATGGCGGCTGCCTCTTTGTCGGGAAGAAAGGGCTTCTCCTCTGCGGTTGCTACGGGGATAATCCACGGCTCCTGCCCGAAGAGCTCATGAAGAGCTATAAGCGACCGGCAAAAACCATCCCGCGCTCGCCAGGCATCCACGAGGAATGGATTGCGGCCATCAAAGCGGGCAAGAAATCCACCACGGATTTTGAGTATTCGGGCAAGCTCACCGAAGTGATGCTTCTCGGGAATATTGCGGTCAGGATGCAAGCGGTGAAGACGGCCCTCGAATGGGACCCGGAAAAGATGGAGTTCCCGAACCTGCCTGAAGCAAATCAGTACATCCATAAAGAATACCGGGCTGGCTGGTCTCTGTGAGCCAGCAGGAGAGAGTCGGATGAGAGGAATCAGCTTGCTTTTTTCGGCGCTGGTTTTCCTGGCCGGGTTATTAGCATTTTGCGGGCAAGGGAAGGAGGCGGGAGAAACTCAACAAGATGGACTAAAAATGAGTCCAGAAAAGCAATGGGCTATCCATGACCCGGAGAGACCTCTGCCCCCTGTCGTCGACCCTGGCCCTCCTGGACCACCGGCTCCAGCACCCTCCGACGCGATTGTGCTTTTTAGCGGAACTGACCTTTTCGAATGGGAAGACAGCAAGGGCGAGCCGGCTCGCTGGAAGGTTGAATCTGGCTACATGGAGGTGGTTGCCAAGACCGGCTCCATTCGGACCAAAAGGTCCTTCGGCGATTGCCAGCTTCACATCGAATGGGCAGCGCCCGGTGTCATCAGCGGCGAGGGTCAGGGACGCGGCAACAGCGGTGTTTTCCTGATGAACACCTACGAAGTCCAGGTTCTCGATTCCTACGAGAACAAAACGTATGCGGACGGGATGGCCGGAGCCATCTACGGACAATATCCTCCTCTCGTCAATGCCTGCCGTAAGCCTGGAGAATGGCAAGCTTACGACATCGTTTTCCGGCGTCCGCGCTTCGATGCCGAGGGAAAAGTTGTTTCCCCGGCCCGGATGACAGTTTTCCATAACGGCGTTCTCATCCATGACAACGTCGAACTCCTCGGCCCGACCAGCCATAAAATCCGCCTGCAGTATAAAGCGCATCCAGACCGGCTGCCGCTCTCACTCCAGGACCACGGCAACCCGGTCCGCTTCCGGAACATCTGGGTCCGTCCTCTCGAATGACTTGAAATTCTCTTGGGTTAGTTGACGGTTAATCGACGGTTGAAGAAGCAGAATAAGAGACCGAAGACGAGAACGCGACTTTTACGGCCGGCCGGCTGACGGCTGGAGAAACGAAGCTGTCCTTGATTTGGCTTGGCTTCAGCCATTAGAAGGAGATAAGGATGAAAAGAAAGTCTTCTCGATGGATGGTTTTTTGGCCTCTCTTTTTGTCCCATTTGATCTTTTTATTTGGGTGGAGGGGAGGCCGGGACGCCCGGCCGGAGGTGACAGGCTCGACGGCGTCAGTGGCTAAAAAGAAGGCGCTTTTTGTCTGGGGCGGCTGGGAAGGCCATGAGCCGAAAAAGTGTGTCGATATTTTCGCCCCCTGGCTTGCTGAACAGGGTTTTGAAGTCGAGATTTCGACAACCCTCGATTCCTACCTCGACGAGGCTAAGATGAGATCGCTGGACCTCATTGTCCAGGTCTATACCATGTCCACTATCACTCCGCAACAGGAAAAGGGGTTGCTGGAGGCGGTGAGAAGCGGGGTCGGCCTGGCTGGCTGGCACGGCGGGCTGGCCGATGCTTTTCGCAGCAACACCGAATACCAGTTTATGGTCGGCGGGCAATGGGTTGCCCACCCCGGGGGAATCATTCCCTATGAAGTCAACATCATCGACCACGATGACCCGATCACGGCCGGGCTGAAGGACTTCAAGATGGTCTCCGAACAATACTACATGCATGTCGACCCGATCAACGAAGTTTTAGCCACGACCACCTTTTCTGGCGAACACGCACCCTGGATCAAGGGCGTTGTCATGCCTGTCGTCTGGAAAAAGATGTATGGCCGGGGCCGAGTTTTCTACTGCTCGCTCGGCCACGTGGCTAAGGATTTCGACGTGCCGGAGGCGCGGGAGATCATCAAACGGGGAATGCTCTGGGCAGCCCGGGTCATCGGCGAAGACGCCAGACCTCAAATTGCTCATAAGTGACCGCTGGAGAGGCTTTCCCAAAGCGCCGATTAACAAGGATAAACAAGGATAATAATTTCTTTTTTGTGGTTGGCCGCCTGGGTATAAGCTGGGAATGGGAATCGACGCTTAGGCGATATCAAATCCAGTTAGGAATGACCCTTAGCCAAAAGATTGTCAAGCAAGAATAAAAGCTGGAATGGATGAGGTGACATCCGGAGGAGGGTCGAGCCGTTGAGAAGCGTCTGCAATCTCCCGGACATTTGATATCGTCAAGCTTGGCTTATGAAATTATGAAAAATATTTTGCCGACGACTCGGCAGCCATCAGAACTCGCTGATAAAAAAAATAAGTAAGGCTCCAGAAGGAAAATTGTTCTCTAAGGTCCTTTTGCCATCAGTGGTAGCGAAACTGGGCAGCGATTTTCGGGTTGGAGTGCTAAAATTTGGTTTGATTCCTTATATACTCAAAAAAAGGGGGGTAAAGCCGGGCGCCGATTTGGAAAAATCTTTTTATGTCATTCCACTTGATGTCGAGATATCGGTGGGCTAGAGTATTTCTGATTTTTGCTAACTCAGAAAATTCTTCAGCTTCCTTTTCTGTTCTGTAAATCTCGGACCCAATTTTAAAGAGGATTTCCCGCGAAGTCTCCGGGACCTCTTTACCTTTAACAACAAAGAAAATCTTGGAAATATCTAAAGTTGCGTTGATTAGGCATTCTACCCATCTTTCTACTTCTAACCTTTTGGCCCTTTGGGTCTGATAGAGATGCCAATCGAGCTCTCTCCTGTAAGCCTCAAAAAATTGATATTCTTTCTCCAAATAATCAAGATGAGGAATGATTTTAGCTTTATCAGTGTGATCCAACCCTTTTCTCCCGATAATAGAATTCGAGCCAGCTTCTGACATACTCAGCTTCATCACTGATGAGGCAAAGAAAATCCAGGAATAAGCCTTTATTTTTAACGATGATGGGCTTCCCCTTTCTGACAACTTCATCAGCGAGGATTGCTTTGGCCCTGTTGAGAACAATAAGGTCAACGTTTTTGTGGAGGAGTTTTTCTAAGTCAAGAGCGATTCTATTTTCTCCGGGGTAGATTTTGCCAAAAGCTTCCCACTCTAGGCCCTCTTCAGGATTAAAATAAACGGCGATGTCGATGTCCCCTTCCTGGCGGATTTTGCCCCTGGCAGCTGAGCCAAAGAGGAAAGCAAAGGAGATGTCGGACCTTGATTTAAAGTAGTTCTGGAGAGTCTCAATAATCTTATTCATTTTATTAAGTTCAGTCTATTCCATTTTCGAGAGATGGTCAATATTTGGAATTTATTAAAGAAAGATAATAATTTGGTTTTGGCGGTCGGTTGGCGGCGGTCTCATTTTGGCCACGATTATCCCTTTCAATCATCGGGAGGCAACATAAGCGACGTGTGATAAAGATGTCGCGCGGCTTGGCCTTGCGGATGATATTGGCTGGCCGGTCGCGACCAGCCATAAGTCAAAAAGCCCCCGAAAAAGGACCCACCCCAGCTCCCCAGGCAGGAGGAGATTATGAAAAATACTCGACCTATTTTATAAATAGATTTCTTTCAGATGATGCAGAAGCTGATGAAACTCGGCATGTTTTCCCGGGCCTATTATTTCCTTTTCCACTTTTTCGAATCCTTTTCCCAGCTCCTCGAATTTCTCTTCTGACAGGCGATTTTCAGCCATGGGGTAGAGGATGTTGTCCTCCTTATCTATGTGCTGGGAAAGGAGTGACACGTAGCCCCTTGCATTTTCCGCGATCACTAATGCGCCTTTTTTATCGCCTGCCTTGAGTTTAGCCACCCCCTCTTTAATGTTCCTGACATAACCGCGGCCGATTTCGTGCTCATGAAGCATAACCCCGACCGGACCCCGGTCTCTCGGAAACCCGACAGCTTCCATCTCCCTGAACAAAAGGTCTTCCTCCTTCCGATGATGACATCGATCAGCAAAAACCTGGATGAACTCGACGATTTTTTCCAGATGGTCTGTATCCACAATCTCTCCTGAATCGAGCTTTTCTGAAATTTTTTCAAGAATCTTAAGCATCAGTTTTATGGCCTCATGCTCTTCCTTCAATTCCTCAAGAGCTCTCATGCTTAGCCTCCTTAATTCAGGTTATTTTATTTTTATTCGGAATGGATGGTCTTTAAAGCGACCCCTCTTCCGAAATCAAAGCACTCTTTTAACGATTTTTCATCCGGATTCCAGGTTGATTTCATTCCCCCATCCAGCAATTCAAAGCCTGCCTCTTCGAGTTTCTTATTGATTATCTCAACAGACTCCCCACTCCAGCCATAAGTTCCAAAGGCTGCGGCCTTTTTCCCCCTGAATTTTAATCCCCGGATCTGCTCCATAAATCCGGCCACAGCGGAGAGAATACCCCTGTTTATTGTCGGCGATCCAACTAACAAGGCCTTGGATTTAAAGATTTCAGTCACAACGTCGTTCTTGTCTGAGCGAGAAATGTTAAATAATTTAACTGTAACCCTGTCATCGGCTGATTTTATTCCCCGGGCAATCCACTCCGCCATATTCCTTGTCCCGTTCCACATCGTATCATAAACGATTGTTATCTGATTTTCCTTATAACTTCTTGACCAATCGAGATATTTAGCCACGATCTGCAATGGATTGTCCCTCCAGATTACTCCATGACTGGGGCAAATCATGTCAACCGGGAGATTCAGACTTTTGAGTTCACCAATTTTTTTCTCAACAAGCTCACTGAAGGGAGTCAGGATGTTGGCATAGTATTTTATACTTTCCTGGAACAGCTCGGCCTGGTCAACCAGGTTGTTGTACAACATGTCTGTGGCCAGGTGCTGGCCGAAGGCATCGGAGCTGAAGAGGATGTTTTCATCCGTAAGATAGCTGAACATGCTGTCCGGCCAGTGAAGGAGGGGAGCTTCTATGAAGATTAATTCCTTTTTTCCCAGACTGAGCTTGTCTCCTGTCTTGACGGGCACGAAATTCCAATCCTTATGGAAATGTCCTTTTAATGATTTCAGGCCATTTTGGGTGCAGTAAACTGGAGTGTCAGGAATGTGGCCCATTAATTCTGCCAATCCACCGCTGTGATCGACTTCAGCGTGATTGATAACTATATAATCAATTTGCCGGAGAGAAACATGTTGGCTTAAATTTTCAATGAACTCAAGGTCAAAAGGACTCCAGACCGTGTCTATTAAGGCTGTTTTTTCGTCTTTGATAAGATAAGAATTATAGGTGGTTCCTCTATGGGTTGAATATTCATCGCCATGGAATCTTCTTATTTCCCAGTCCACCTTTCCAACCCAGTAGACATTATTTTTAATCACCTTCATGTTTTTACCTCCAAGGTTATGAATCAGATGACCTTATTCTATTTTAATCAAGCTTTATTGAAAAATAATTGACTTAAGTCAAATTTTCTTATTGTCAATTTCTATCACGATTCTAAGGCCGGTTATACTCGGACAGACCTCTCCCGAAATACAAAATATGTTATAAGGCGGTAATAAACTCAGTTTCAGCGATTCAACCTGGAAAATTTCCCCATATCTGACTCGCCGCCCGCACCGGATAAAAATGCTCATTTGTCATTCCGGACCTGGTCCAGAATCCAGACCAATCAAAAAAATTCTGGATTGCTTCATAGGAAATTGCTTTTCTGCTGTGCTGGCTCTATGATGTCTCGAGGTTCATTTTTACCTCATCCCCACATTGGTCATGTTAGGTCGAGGTCTTGGCGCTTGTCAAATTGAGCTGAAGACGGGTCGAAAGGGGCTGGCCGGTCGCGACCAGCCAAAGGTTAAAAAGCTCAAGAAAAAGGACGCACCCCAGCTCCCCGGGCAGGAGGAGATTATGAAAAATACTCGGCCGACGACTCGGCAGCCATCAGGATTTGCTGATAAAAAATAAGTTAGGTTCTAGAAAGCCGATCGTTCTCTAAGGTCCCTTTGTCATTACCGGGAATCCGGGATGAACGATGCATCGAACGCGGCCGTCGCGCAACGCTTGGCTTTGAAGATTTCGGCCAATGTCAGGGCCGGAGGAACAAGCCGGGTTGGTCTTACCGCTTCTTTGGAAGTCGGTCAAAGAGCTGGATCGACCGCAATTCAACCTTTTTGGCGTAATAAATGTCCTGTCCGAGAATAGGGCCAGCGACATCAAACCCGTCCGGTTCGTGCACCACCACGGTCGCCGTCAGCGTTTCGGGGTCGAGGCGATAGAGGCAATCTGTAGTGAACCCGTAAACTTTCCCTTCTGGTCCCAGTTGGAGCCCGAGGTCAAGCGGGCGGCCGGCGGGAAGGTCCACCCTTTTTTCGAAATTTTTCGTCACCGGGTCGAAAAGAAAGAGCTCAGGCTTCTCGCCACCAACAACGGTTCCCAGAAGCTTGCCATTCGGAAGCGTGAGAAGAGCGTTGAACGTCTCGACCGGTCTATCCATCGTCCCCTCCCAGGCTTTTTTTTCGCCCCGATAATCCCAGAGGAAGAGAACCGCTTGGTCAACCTTGGGGAGAGTGCCAGAGCCACCGTGGATGCTTGTCCCGACGGCAATCAGGTTCAATTTGTCAAGATGGGCAAGGGTAAAGCAGCTTGCGTCCCCGACAATTTTCTGGTAGGCCTTTTTTTCGCCGGTGGCGGGGTCGAACCAGGAAAGAGGTCCGCCCCAGAGGCCGTAATCCGGGATCGAAGCAACCCAGACACGTCCGAGGGGTCCGGCAAGCGTCGAGCGAGGCCGGTAGGAGATTTCGTCCATCCGGCCGAGATCTCTGGGGTTACTTTCTGGGGTATTGTCAAAACGATACGGAAGGCTCGGGTCGTAGACAGAGAGAGTCGCGCCGGGATAGGAAGAGATGTAAATTTTCCCGCCCAGGTTCGCCATGGAGTACGCTTCGCCGTTGGCCGAAGAGGCTCGGCCGAGGTCGACGAGCTCGCCGCTGGCAGGGTTATAACGAAAAAGATGGAGGGGGAGAATACTCGAGCCGTAGACCAAATCGTCCGGCCCCCGATGGACATAGAAAATCTCAGTCCCCGCCATCTGAAAGTCAAGGTCGAAAACGTAGGATCGGCCATCCACTGTCGTGATTTCCATTTTCTTATAGGGTTCGGCCTCGCTCCCGACAAACTTCACGTCCTTTATTCCCCTGAAGGGAGGCTGCGAAGGCCTCGCTGGCGCTTCTTTTTCCGGCACGGCGGAGAAGCCCTGAATCCGGAAATTCCCCAGGCTGGAAACGATGTGAACCCAGCCCTTTTCGTCCTTGCGGAGCTCAAAGGTATCCTGTCCCTTGGTGGCAACCGGACCGACGACCTGCTTTTTCCCGGTGTTCGGGTCAAGGACGACGCATCTCGGCCGGGTCTGGGCAATCCGGTTGCAGACCATTCCGTCGGCGTTGACCATGGGATAATTGTACATGTCGGTCTCGTCCATTCGGCCGTAACGGGTGAACTCGCCGGTCCTCGGGTCAAACGACGTCAGGTCGGCCGTGCCGTAGCTTCCGATCCAGATTCGACCGTTTTTGTCTTCGTCGATGGCGCAGGGAAAGACGGCCTTCTCCGGGTTGATTGCGCCGCAGTCCTCAAGGATTTCCTTTTGAGGGTCAAAACGATAGAGCCGGCCGGCATATGAAGCGCCGATGTAGAGAACTCCGGCCCGGCTCATCAGCGTCGCTGTCGGATAGTTCGCGTCCTTCCCTTGAGCGATGAACTGGCGACAGGCCCCCGTTTCCGGGTTGACCTCAACAAGGAAGAAATTATCCGCCTGCTGGCCCATGGTGAGATAAACGCGCACCTGGCCATCCTTGTTTAGACCGAAATGGTAGCGAACCCAGTTGACCGATTTCACCGGGATACCAATCGTCCGAGCTTCCGGCTTTTCGACATACCGGACCTTCTGCCCGCAGGCGACCATGAGCCCGAGGGTAAGAAAAATTACAGCCAGGTGCGTTAGCAAGAACCTTCTTTTCATTCTTGACTCTCCTTAAGAGAATATATAAAGAGTGCAATCATCAGAAAGACGTGCACCGCGTCCACTTCTGCGCTTGCTGGAATCGCCCAAGCGAGTTGCTCTGTGGTCCTTCCTCGAGGCAATCTCGAGAGATGTTTATAACTCAACCGGGCGACCGCATCAACCTGACCAGAGGTGAGGAGATTTTCTCTTCCGGGCCGAGTCGGATGAACCCTTCTGGTTTGGAAAAATTCTGGTAGCGTACCCGGGTCCAGAACGCGGTGGGCGGCGACGCTGAGCGCGCCGTTCTCGGTATTGAGGAGGAAGCTCGGCCCGGGCGCGGCCGCGTTCAGCCCTCTGTTGTGGCCGTAATCGCAGGCCCTCAAGCTGAAGGTTGCGTTTAAACCGGTCGAATCATAGCGCAGCACCCGGCCGTGGAGGTCATCCGATTCCCTGTTTTTCCGAATGGACGAAAAAAACACC
>FWPV01002969.1_pt1 | contig 12766 bp, 7 predicted proteins | sample 2228371 | NCBI WGS metagenome assembly FWPV01 (sample SAMEA103939776, study PRJEB20133) | metagenome | reverse complement strand
AAACGACCGCTCAAGCCGGGAACACGCTGCGGGTGATGACGTATAACATCCAACAGGGCTATAACGAGTCTGGCGAAAAGAACTTCGACGGTCAGCTCAAACTGATCATGAGCCAGAATCCCGATATTCTCGGCTTGCAAGAATCTGATACAAACCGGATTGCCGGCGGCAATTCGGATGTGGTGCGCTATTTCGCAGACCGCTTGAACATGTACTCTTACTACGGACCGAAAACCGTCACCGGGACTTTCGGCATCGCCCTGCTATCCAGGTATCCAATAGAGAACCCGCGCACTTTTTTCATGTATAGCGAGGGAGAACAGACCGCTACAATCATCGCCAATATTCGGGTGGGGGACAAGCTCTTCAATCTGTTTGTCACCCACCTCGGCAACGGTGGTCCTATCGTCCAGCAGGAGGCGCTCTTGAAAGAAGTTGATGGCTTGGAGAACGTCATCGCAATGGGCGACTTTAACTTCAGACCCAACAGCGAACAATACCGTTTGACCACCGCCACCCTGGACGATGCCTGGATGCTCAAATGGTCAACGGGGATAGACGACCAGGGCTATAACCCCACCGATCGGATTGACCATGTTTTCGTCTCACCGGGGACAGACATCCAGGAAGCGCGCTATCTGACCCGACCCGAGTCCGATCACCCGGCGTTGGTGGTGGAGATCGCCTGGTAACGATGCTTTAGCAGGTCAGGTTAAATGGGTGGGCGAGCTCTTACTTGATTTTCGCCCCACACTCCGGACAAAATTTCGCCCCGGGGATAATCTTTGCCCCACATTCGGTGCAGAATTCTTGCGCCTTGATCTTCGCGCCACATTCGGGGCAAAACTTCAAATTTTTGGGCAAGGGCGCATGGCACTCCGGGCAACTGGCTTTGACCCCCTCTCGCCAGCTCGACTCCTTGAGCATCTCACGGTCTTCTTCTGCCATTTTGGAATGCGCCCATATCTCCTCAACCGTGCGGCTGGATTGTGCGGCAGCCATCTCCACCCCCAAATCGGGCGCGCACTCCTTGCATAAACCGCGCTCATTGTTCCAGCAGCTTTTACGGCATACCCAACTGGAACAACGCGGGCATTGGATAAACTCGGGCTTGATCTCTTTCAACGCTTTGGCGAAGGCTGCATCATGGGCGCGCTCCCAGGAAGCAGAGCGTACCCGCTCGCTCACATCCGAAGCCTGCCCAAAAATACCCCCGAACAGGCTGCTGGCAGTATCTAACGCCCCGGAGATCATGCCTATTCCGGAAGCCTGGAACTCTGTGCGAAAGCCTGAACCACAGCGGTCGCAGAAAAATTCGAACTGAAAACCCTGGTCAGTGCTCAAGTCAGAGTAATTTCTGGTGAATTCGAGCCGCTCTCCCATGTCATTTGCCCTCCCATGCACCTGAAATTGGGATGATTTATTCATAATTATACAACCAGGCTTAACTGAAATCCACAAATCGAGCTTGCATTTTAATCAGGTGAGGATAATGGATTGGTCTGCTTACAACGCTTTACGTTTTACGATAAATGTTGTAGACTTTGCCCATGCAGATAGACCTGGAACTCTACCGCCGTAAAATTCAAGTCTCCGCCAACCCCCGCTCCTGCTTATCCATAATTGATATTGACCCGGAACTCTCCCGACGCACGATTGTCTTCCTGCACGGTTTTGGTGGTAAGGCTTTACAATGGAAGTATCAACTCCAGGCATTATCCGTTGCCAATCACGTCATCGCAATAGACCAGCGCGGTCATGGGCAATCTCAAATCGTCGCAAACGATTACAGCATGTCTGTCCTTGTCTCAGACACTCTTTCTGTGCTGGATACATTGGGGATTAATCAGAAGATTGTCCTGGTGGGTCATTCCTTTGGCGGCGCGATTGCGACCGAATTTGCTGTTCAATACCCAGAACGGGTGGAGCAATTGATTCTCATCGCCACCGCAGGCGAGTTCCGCCTGAACTGGTTATATCGCTCCTTGCTTAAGCTCCCCTACACCACTTTGAGAGCATTCGCGCCGTTCACGCGCAACTGGTTGGGCGCTTCCCCTCCGGTCCTGAAAGCCTGGCACGACCAGGCGATGGCGAAATGGGTGGGATGGAGTCTCTTTCGCAGCCTGACAGTCCCCACTCTGGTCGTCCGCGGCTATTATGACCGGGTCTTTGAAAAACCTGCCTTCGAGGAAGTGGCTCGCGCCATCCCTCTGGCGGAGGAAATCGATGTAGGGGCTTCGGGGCATATGGTGATGTTGGAAAGGCGTGACGCTGTCAATCGCGCCATCAATCGCTTTCTGGAGACTCCCACTCGCTCCTGGAGACAGGCGGAGACTACCCGACCCGAAATTGAAAGCTCAAATTTACTTACCGAACGACCCTGGTTATCTCATTACGATGAAGGCGTCCCGTACACCATCGCCATCCCCCGATTGCCTCTTACCGACTTACTGGACTCGGCAGCGCGGCGCTTTCCGGGTCAGACCGCCTTAAGTTTCGAGGGCAAGCGAATCACATATCGCCAGCTCGAAAAAGAAGTGAACCGGTTTGCCAACGCCTTGCTTGCCCTGGGGCTTAAGCAAGGTGAGCGGGTGATGTTACTCCTGCCGAATTTACCTCAGATGGTCATCGCCTTCTATGGCACACTGAAAGCCGGCGGCGTGGCTGTATTCACATTACCTACAACCAACGTGGAGGAATTGATCCGGCAGGTGAACGATGCTGGAGCCTCGGTCCTGGTCACCTTGACCCAATTCGACGAATTGATATACAGACTAAAAGGGCTGTTATCTCAAGCTGAACATGCCCCTCTCAGGCACATTATCTTCACCCACATCAGCGACTACCTGCCGCTCACCAAAAGAATGGTCTTCCGCATCCCCTCCAGGCAACGCCTGGAGCATTTGCTGGACATTCCTCTGGATGCCGATATGCATGTTTTCAAATCACTCTTGCGCAGCCAGAGCCAAGATGCCCCGGAAGTGGAGGTGCTCGCCAAAGACCTGGCAGCCATTGTGTACACCGGCGGCACCACAGACTCGCCCAAAGGGGTTATGCTCTCGCATTTCAACCTGGTGGCGAATGCCTTCCAAACCCGCCATTGGATTCCCGACGCCGAGGAAGGTAAAGAACGCTTTCTCTCCGTGCTACCGTTTTCCCACAGTTATGGGCTAACGACAGCCTTGAACGTGCCAATATCCCTGGGCGCCACCCTGATCCTCAAAGCCCGGTTTGATGTGCAAGATATCCTCAAGACCATCAAGCGCAGCCGCCCGACGATTTTCCCCGGCGTGCCGCAGATGTATATGGCAATCCGAGATTTTCCAGGAGTGCGCAAATACGGCATCAAATCCATTAAAGCCTGTATCAGCGGGGCTGCCCCTTTGCCCATCGAGGTCCAGGAGGCTTTTGAAAAACTCACCCGCGGGCGACTGGTCGAGGGTTACGGATTGACAGAAGCTTCTCCGGTTACGCACGGCAATCCCCTGAACGGCATGCGTAAGATCGGCAGCATCGGCATCCCCTTCCCCAATACCGAAGCGCGTATCGTGGACTTGCGCCGCGGCAAAGAGGTGGTACCGATTGGTCACATCGGCGAGCTGGCGGTGCGCGGTCCGCAGGTGATGCTGGGTTACTGGCAAATGCCCCAGGAGACCCGCAAGGTCCTCATGCCCGATGGCTGGCTGCTGACCGGGGATGTCGCCCAGATGGATGCGGATGGTTATTTTCGCATCATCGCCCGCAAGGTGGATATGTGGTACCCATCCAAGAAGGGTGAACCGGCATTTCCCCGAGATGTCGAAGAGGTATTATACGAAATTCCCCAGGTTAAAGAGACAGCCGTCGTCAGTATCGCCGGACAACCCATCGCATTTGTCATCGCATCCAAGGATCGCCCGAGCAGTGAGGCGATCATCGCCTACGCCAAGCGGCGCTTGCACCCCGATTTGGTCCCCAGGTTCGTGATCTTCCTGGACGAATTCCCGCGCTCATTCATCGGCAAAGTGCTGCGCCGGGAACTGGCGCGGCGTTATGAAGCGTACCGGCAAGCCGAGACATCAGAACGCCCGACACAGAACCCACCCAATCTTGATGAACTCAACCTGAGGTGAAAACAATTCATATGTCAGTAGCTCTGATGCGAGATAAGGGAATCGCATATACCTGCCAGGGAAAAGGACAACCGATTATTCTCATCCATGGGGTGGCTGCCTCGCGCCACGATTGGACGCGCCTGGCGCCGGTTCTGGCAAAGGCAGGTTTTCAAGCTTATGCGTTGGACCTGCCCGGACATGGTGATAGTGAAAAGCCCGAGGAAGCCGCTCAATACCACGTTGAGGTGTTTCACGACCGCTTGCAGGAGTGGATCAACTCACTCCACCTGTTGCAACCGCCCATCCTGGTTGGTCACTCGTTGGGGGGTTATCTAAGTCTGGTATATGCCCATCGCCATCCAGAAGGCGTGGCGGGCATGTTTTTAATTGACCCCCTCTACACACCTGAACAACTCTCCCCCTTGCTACGGGTCGCTCGTCGCAGACCTGAGTTGGGGGCGAGAACGATGCGGGCAGTGCCCGAGTGGCTGATAAACATGCTGCTCGGATGGGATCCGAGCAGCGCGGCAGAATTTTCCCTGGAAGCGCGCCGACAGATTGCCAACGACTATAAGCGCGCCTCGCCTCATTTTGTTTATATCACCCAGGACATCCCCGATCTCTCCCCGCTATTGCCACAGATCTCACAACCCACCCAGGTGATTTGGGGTGAACGCGACCTCACCCTTAAACCAGAGTCTTTTCCCCGATTGGTGCGCACTCTCAAGCGCGCCAGCGGAATTCCCATCCATGCCTGTGGACACCAACCCCACATCGGCAAACCGGAGCTGGTCAACAACCTCGTCCTGGAGTTTGCAACCATCCTGCGCAGCGCTCGCGCCCAATATCAAGCCACTTCCAGGTAGCGCTCCAACTCCCAATCGGTAACCCGCATGCGGTACTCTTCAACTTCAGCCCACTTCGCTCGATAGAACGCCTCATAGACAACCGGTCCGAGAGCGTCTTGAAGGACCACATCATTTTGCAGCTCTCTCAACGCCTCGGCTAATGAACCGGGCAGTTCTTCAATCCCCATCGCCTGACGCTCTTCAGTCGTCAGGTGATAGACGTTTACATTGTTGAGCGGCTCAGGGCAGGGAAGCTCGCCATCAATCCCATCCAGGGCGGCTGCCAGCATCACTGTCAGAGCCAGGTAAGGGTTAGCAGAGGGGTCTGGGAAGCGCAGTTCGGCTCGCATCGACTTCTCCCGTCCGGGAGTGAAGCGCGGAATGCGCACCAGGGCAGAGCGGTTGATTTGCGCCCAGCCAATGTAGACCGGCGCCTCATAGCCTGGCACCAGCCGTTTATACGAGTTCAAGGTTGGGGCGACAACGGCAGCCATCGCCCGGGCATGCCGAAGCTGACCGGCGATAAAACCATACGCCAGTTTCGATAAATAGTGTTGATCATTGGCATCGAAAAACAGGTTGTCGCCGCGTGCGTCGAAGAGCGACTGGTGGCAGTGCATCCCGGAGCCATTAATCCCAAAAATAGGCTTGGGCATGAAGGAAGCAATCAACCCGTGCTGTGCAGCGATGGCTTTGACGGTGTACTTGAGGGTGAGGATATTATCCGCGGCGCGCAACGCATCTGCAAAGCGGAAGTCTATCTCATGCTGCCCCAAGGCAACTTCATGATGCCCCATCTCGACCTCCAAGCCCATGCTGGAAAGCGCTGCCATCAGTTCGGTGCGCACCCGCACGGCGTCATCGTTAGCCGAGAAGTCAAAGTAGCCGCCAACGTCGTGTGGCACCGGATGGATGGAATCCGGACCGTTGCGACGGAAGAGGAAGAATTCTGGCTCTGGACCGACGTTATATGTCCAGCCACGCGCCTCAATCCTGGAAAGGATGCGCTTGAGCGTCCCCCGGGGGTCGCCGCTGAACGGCTGTCCATCCGGCTGATAGATATCACAGAACACGCGAGCGCGTCTCAGTTCCGGTGGGCTCCAGGGCAAGACGGCGTACGTATCCGGTTCGATGACCAGACGCATATCGCTCTCCTGAATCCGGGCGAAACCTTCCACCGATGAACCGTCAAACCAGACGCCATCTTCCAGGGCAAAACCCAGCCTCTCGATCGGAATGTCCACACTCTTTACCCCACCGGTTACATCGGTGAATTGGAGAGAGATGAACTTAACATTGTCTGCCTTGACCTGCGCAATCAGTTCATCTTTTGTCATATGACCTCCAGAAATATCTTAAAGAGAGACGCCTCAAAAGGGGCGTCTCCTGGATCACATTTCTTTCTTGGCTCTGAATGATGCAGCGTGTACCCCCCACAGTGGAGATGGCTAAGCTTGTTTTTCTTTGCCATCCGATGAAGAAGCGCTGCTCGATTCAGATTCCTTTTTGCTATCGTCTGACTTCTCTTTGGGAGAAGAACGACTGGCGCCCGAAGGGGAGCGATGGTCTGTGGCGTAAAAACCCGACCCCTTGAAGACAATCCCTACCGGGGTATAAACTTTGCGAAGCGCTAACTTACCGCATTCCGGACATTTGACCAGAGGGGCATCGCTAAAATGTTGCTGGCGCTCAAACTGCACACCGCAATTTTCACACCGGTAAGTGTAAATCGGCATAAAACCACCTCAAACTGCTCTGACAATCTCTCATCTTTAGCACGAAAGTTGATTATAGCGCGCTCATTAAGGATTGACAAGATTGGTATTTTCAGGAGTTTTCAAGTCAAAGAAGTTACCAAAAACTTAAGCCAACTTTCAGGCAGCGGATGTCAGTTGATCGAAAAAGAACTCGCCGTTTGCCGGAAGCGGGATGGAAAACTTAAATTGGCTTCCCTGCGGCGTGTTCGGCTCAACCCAGATACTGCCCCCATGCGCTTCCACCGCCAATTTACAGAATGTCAAACCCAGACCCGTACCCCGGCGCCTGCCCCGCACCCCAGGCACCTGGCTGAAACGTTCGAAAATCTTCTGACGATACTCTGCTGGAATCCCTGGTCCCTGATCGGAGATTGAAAAGACCAGGCAGTTGTTCACATCTACCGTCGCCGAAATGACAATTTGACTGCCGGAAGGGGAGAATTTGAGTGCGTTATCAACCAAATTGGCAACCACTCGGGTCATTTTAGCCGGGTCGGCGTACAGATACGGCAAGCCTTGCGGAAGTTCATTGCGTAGAATTAAGCCGTATTCATTCGATTGAGGCAAGAATTCACTCACCACGCCTTTCACCAATTGCTGTATGTCCACCAAACCCCGGCTGATTTCCATCTTGCCTGATTGCATGCGCGAGATGTCCATCAACGTCTCGATGAGATTCAAAACCCGTTGAGCGCCACGGCGAGCAACTTGCAAAGCCTGAGACGCCACATGACTATCGCTCACAGCAACGTCTGGCAAAGTCGTCTCGATCACCTCCAACGCTCCCAGGACCGCGCTCACTGGCGATCTCAAATCATGGATCAAGGTTTCGGTAATCAGCTCACGCGCCTCAGCAATGCGATGCTCTTCAGAGACATCCCGTAGAATTAACATCCACCCAACCTCTCGTCCCGCCTCGCCGACGACAGCGGAGATTGTCCGTTCTATCACCATGCTCCTGTTAGGTGACCGGATGACTGCGGCTGCTTTCTGGTCATCTCGCAGGCGAGCCACCCCAAACTGACTCACCAGCGATTTGGCTTCTTCCAGCGAATATCCCAAACAAGCCAATACCGTGGGCGAGAGCCTGTCCAGGCGTTTTCCGAGAAATTCCTGAACAGGTTGGTCGAGGATGGTTTCCACCGATTTATTCGCCAGGACCACCACCCCATCTGGCTGCACCAACAAAATACCCTCCGCCACCGAATCGAGAACCGCCGCCAACCTGTCTCTCACCTGGGCGATTTCAGCGTACAAACGCGCATTCTGCAGGGCAATTGCAGCCTGATTTGCCATCTGGCTGACAAAAGCCTCATCCGCGCTGGTAAAGGCAGAGGGCAAAACGCTCTCCAAAGTGATCACCCCTAAAGGTTGCGCCTGATAGACCAGAGGCACGCTTAAATGTGATTTTGCCAAGCCATGGGTGAAGTCAAGGTCAAGCGGATATTCGGCAAGGTTGGATATATTGACCGGTTTCTGTTGACGGATTGCCTGGGCGACAAAACCTTTTTCGGGGGCAATCGTCTGAATGGGTTGGCTATAACCGCGAGAAGCCCTGACCGCCAGACTGCCATCTGCCGCACCATACACTCCGATCATCCCCCAATTCGAGCTGGTAAATTCCATCGCATAATTCAAAATCAGGTCGAATAATTCCTGAGAGTAAACCGCCCGAGAGAGTTCCCGATTGATATTCTGCAAGATGGATAGTTGATGCACGCGCCTGGATAGCGCCATATCCGTCCGTTGATGCAGACGGGCGTTGGAGATTGCCATGGCAGACTGGGCAGCCAGAGACTGCAATAGCTCAACCTCTTCGGGATTGAACTCATGCCGGGTTTCGTAATAAAGCGAGACATACCCAATTGGACCATCGGCGCTGACCATGGGAAAATTCGCCAACGCTGCAATACCTTCACGCTGTAATATGCCCTTGAACTCGGAGTCTTCGAGGTCAGTGATATCGCAGAACAATTCAGGCTCACCCGTGTGGAGGCAGTGGGCGCGCGCATCGCCCGTGAAGGAGAAGGAACGGTGCTCCCGGGCAAAATCATCTGAAAGATCGCGTCGGTGGGCTAAAACGACGCTGCCACGTTCAAGTTCAAGGATGAAAATGGCGCTGGCACGACTGCCGCTCAAGCGGGATGCCGAGAGGCAGATTTGGGAATAGACATCTTCAATAACCAGACTCTGGGTGATGCTGGCGGTGAACTGGTTGATCGTCTCCAGTTGAGTTGCGCGGCGTTGCGCTTGCTCGTAGAGCAAGGCATTGGCGATAGCCACGCTGACCTGACCCGAGAGGGTGACAAACAATTCCAAATCCGCCTGATTGAACTCAACCTCAGGCGAGTCGCTGAACACCGCCAGACAACCAATGACCTGCTCGGAGGATAATAAAGGCACTCCCATCCAGGCGCTGGGGGGGTCTTCCCCCACAGGCAATCCAATCCGGGCGATTTCCTGCCTGGCGCGCGCAGGGATCAGGATCGGCTGGCGTTCCAGGATCACCCGGTCGGTGAGGCGATCTGCGATCGGACGTGACGCCCAGGATTGCCGCGCGCCGTGTTTCACTGCCAGAGGGTAAGATATTTTTCCTTCATGAGGGTTGTAAATAGCCACATAAAAGTTATCCACCCCCAGATATTTGCTCACCCGCTCTTGCAACGCAGGCAGCAACCGGTCCATCGCCAGGGTGGACTGAAGCACATCACTGACCTGGTGCAGGGTGGTCAGATCGCCCATGAAACGTTGCCTCTCTTGCCACAATCGCCAGAGATTGTTGAGCAGCACCGCAACCACCAGGGGCACCCAACCCAGCATGATCAATCCCCAGGGGATAACCAAGCGGGACGCCAGCACAGTTATCAGCACAAATGGCATCGCCAGTAACTCAAGCGTTAATAACCAGGCAATATCCCGCCGGGAGTCTGGGAGTTGATGCGAATGCGCAAAATAGGCTTCCAACAACACCAGGGTTGAATAGAAGAGGCTAAACGAGAGAATCAAGTAAAGGTAAAGATGGGGAGGCGAACCGACCCCCAGGGAGATTTGCCTTCCCCGACCGCCAAGCCCAACAAGAGAAAATGCCAAAATCAGGGAGAGATTGATTTGGGCAATCTCGGTTAACGCCTCTAACCAACTTCCTGAGCCAGAGAGTGTGAAACGTCTACCCCAAGGTGAGCCTTTCAACAGCCAGCCCGCCGCGATGCCAGGCACAAGCGACCATCCAACCAGATTGATCGGCAAAACCAATGCGCTGCCAAGCGCCAAAATGAATGCCAGGCTGCGGTCTCTGGCAAAGAGGCGAATCGGGAAGAGGGTCAAGAGAGCGCTGAACAAGCCGATGACCAGGCTGACCCCCAACCAGCCCTCCAACGGCGTCCAGGGAATGCTGCGCCAGATCAGGGCAGCAAAGCCGGCGATAACTAAAATCAACCGAAAGAAATAAACAGCGGAGTTAGAACGCAAGTTTTGCATCCTCTCACGGGATAATATCATCCAGCGCGCTTAAACTCGCCGTTAAAGCATAAGCTTTATTGAAGAAATTATAACTTGAGATAGGGCAAAAGCGGGTGCTAAAGATTAAGAGAGCGCCAGAGATGTGGGAGGCATTATGGGGTTGGGGTGACCGGCTTTACGGTGGGCGTTATGGTAATCGGTAAAGGCGTACGTGTTTTGGTCTGGGTGGGCGTGGGCGTCCTGGTTGGGGTTCGCGTGGGGGTGGGTGTCCTGGTAGGCGTGGGGGTCCGCGTGGGGGTTGGGGTGTAGGTGGGGGTTGGCGTATTGGTACGGGTTGGGGTGAAAGTCAATGTCGGAGTTGGCGTCCTGGTTTTGGTTGGGGTCGGCGTAAAGGTGAAGGTAGCGGTGGGGACGGTCAAAGTCGCGACGCGTACAGTGGCATAATCAGCCCACTCAAGGTCGTAGACGTCCTCATCCAGTTTGAGCAGCGCTTTCCAGTCTGCCAGCGCCAGACTCAGGCGTCCCAGGCTCTCTAACACCTGCGCCCGCCAATAATACACCTGCGCTAACTGGGCATCGGTTTCAGCCAGCGTCTGGCTGTTCTCAATGACCGCCAGGGCGTCGTCATAACGCTGCGCCACAAACAGCGCTCTGCCCAACGCCAGATTATAGTCGTAGGATTTGTTATCCAGACGACGCGCAACCAGCAGGTCATTCACCGCCTTCTGACCCTCGTTCAGGTCAATATAGACCAAGCCACGCCAGTAGTACACATCGGGAAGTTCACTGTCGAGATCAATGGCAGCGCTAAAAGCCTCTAAAGCGGCATCAAGGTCATTGCCAACCAGATAATGCGCTCGCCCTAATGCAACCCAACCCTGAGGGTTCTTTTTATCATAGAGGACATAGGTCTCCAGCGCCTGGCGGGCTGTCTCGGGTTCGTCATTGGCTAAGGCAACCTCTCCCAGGGTCAGATAAGCCGGCAACGAGGTTCGATCCAAATCCAAGGCGCGTTGGGCGGCTTCCAAAGCCTCTTCGTTCTCCCCGCGTTGTAAGGCAAGGCGGGCGCGCAGGAGATACACCAACGGCGAATCGGGGAGAAACTGCTCAGCAGCGTTGATGTCCGTTTCGGCAGCCTCCAGGTCTCCAGAACGCAGCCAGAGTTCAGCCCGATCGAGATAAGCCTCTGCCAGGTTCGGGTCCAGCTCCAGAGCCTGGTTTAATTCGTCGCTGACATCCCCTGCAGGATTTTGCGCCGCCTTGGCGCGCGCCAACCCCAGATACGCCGGAGCAAAGTCCGGATAGTCCTGCACCAACTGGTTATAGGTGGCTAAAGAGTCCTGTGCATCCCCTTTCAAGCGATAGATTTCCCCGATGTAATACAAAATATCGGCGCTGACGGGTTGCACTTGTTTCAAGTAACGTAATGCGCCTTCATAATCGCCCCGCTGGTATGCGCGCATTCCAATGCGGTAGGCTTCATTGATGGCATGCGGGGTGTTCACATACAGGGGCGTCGGTGTATAGGTCGCCTCCAGCAGCATCCACAGGGGCTTGGGACCGCTTGTGCCGGGGATGCGGGTTGGCGTAGGTACAATTCTGCCACCAACGAAGGTAGGCGTGGGGGTGAAGGTCGGCGGCGGACCGGGCGTTTTGGTGGGACGAACTGCCACTCTGGTTGGGCTCAAACCCGGCAAGAAAATTGCCCCCAAAATCAGCGAGATGACGATAACCGCAGCCCCAATCAGGATAAAAGCCCGTACAAGCGGTTTCGCCCACAAACCCCTTAAGCCAGTGGGGGGTTCTTCTTGCATCTCGATCTGCCAGTTGCGCCGTACGGGAGGGTTTGGGGCGACATTCTGGTCGGCGGGGAGCGCGCCCGCCAGAATTAATCCGCGCCGGGCAACCTGGTTATCTGGATCGTACCGCAGGACCATCTGCAGGCAATACACCCGCTCTTTGTTGGTCTCTACGACCGAGCTCATCCATAACCAATAGGTGGGATTCGCCTGGTCAGCGCGCAACAAACGCGTCAATAAGTCTCGCGCACGCGCTCGCTGTCCTGCATGGATGGCTTCCACTGCCTCGCGCAGCATCACATCTTCCGCCATCTTGCCACCTTCTCCAAGCAGTTTAGCATAGGCTTGCCCTGGAGACAAGATAGAGAAGACGCTATTGGGTTATCAACTCTGATAGGTCAATCAGAACCGGCGTCGACCACCATCACCCGATCGCCAGCAAAGGAACGGGGGTGAACACTAAAATAAATACCACAATGCCCAGAATGGCTAACAAGCGCCTCGGTGGGTCAAGGGGTGTGATTTGATCGAGCGGTTCAGCATGCAGGCGCCCCAGGAAAAATATCAAAACCGCCCAGAGCCACCATCCAGCCCAGAAGAACCCAAGCCCAACCAGGCTGACAAGGATAATGGGGAGCAAGGTGTTCGCCTTCTTACCCAGAAGTACGTATAAAACGTGCCCGCCATCCAGTTGACCAGCGGGTATAAGGTTGAGGGCGGTCACCAATAAGCCAGCCCAACCCGCCCAAGCCACCGGATGGAGCATCACATCCACGCCACCCAACGGTATAGGCTGCCCGGTGAAGAAA
>FWPV01012857.1_pt1 | contig 12773 bp, 7 predicted proteins | sample 2228371 | NCBI WGS metagenome assembly FWPV01 (sample SAMEA103939776, study PRJEB20133) | metagenome | reverse complement strand
GTGGAGAGAGATCCTAAGACCGGCATGCCTCTTAAAATCGTGCGCAGGGCTGCCGCTCTAAAAGGACCGGCATGGGAAGATCCCGATTGTTCTGATAATGCGCTTGCCGACGGAATGATTGCCGATCATGCCATCGAAACGCTTCGCGAGATCAAAGACAAAAAGTTTTTCCTTGCCGTTGGCTTCCACAAGCCGCATCTGCCTTTTGTTGCTCCCAAGAAGTACTTCGATATGTATGCTGGGGAGAAGGAAAAGATTGGGCTGTCTCCAAATCCATTTCCACCAAAAGACTGTCCAGAAATAGCGCTTACTTCATTTGGCGAACTGCGCTCATACACCGACATACCTGACGTTGGACCTATATCTGACGAAAAGGCGCTTGAGCTTAGATATGCTTATTACGCAGCCGCAAGTTATACAGATGCTCAGATAGGACGAGTGCTTAACGAATTGGATAAGCTTGGGTTGAGAGAAAAGACGATCGTCGTTCTGTGGGGCGACCATGGGTGGCATTTGGGTGACCATGGTTTGTGGTGTAAGCATACCAATTTTGAAGTCGCAACTCGTTCACCGCTGATCATAAGCGCTCCCGGGCAAAAGAACAAAGGGGCAAAAACGGATGCTCTTGTGGAATTTGTGGATATTTACCCGACTTTATGCGAACTAGCCGGGCTGCCAGTGCCCGATGGACTTGAAGGTACAAGTGCGGTTCCGGTTATGAACAATCCAAAGCGAAAGTGGAAGAAAGCTGTGTTCAGCCAATATCCGCGCCCGGGGAATGTGATGGGCTACTCGATGCGCACGGAACGCTACCGATACAACGAGTGGATCAAAAGGGATAGCGGTGAGGTTGTGGCAGTTGAGCTTTACGACTACGAGAAAGACCCTCTGGGCAACGAAAACATAGCAGGTCTGCCCGAGAACAAGGAGCTTGTAGCCAAGCTTAGCAAGCAGCTTCATAGTGGATGGAAGGAAGCTAGACCTTAAGTAGTCTGTTTTAGGAGGTTCGTCATGTCTGAAAGTCAATTAAAGCAAACGAGGCGTGAGTTTCTTAAAGGGGCAGGTGCGCTTGCAGCAGGCATGGCACTGGGCGGGCGAGTTCCATCCGTGCTTGCTGGCGAGGAGCGAAGAAAGCCCAATGTTATTTTTGTTTTCGCTGACCAACTTAGAGCCTGCTCCGTAGGCTGTTATGGCGACAAGCAGGCGAAGACGCCTAATCTCGACAGGCTAGCCTCGAGAGGAGTTCGGTTCACCAATGCTATCAGCACTTGGCCAGTATGTTCGCCGTTCAGAGCAATGTTGATGACTGGGCGATATCCGATGTCAAATGGCGTCGTATACAATGACTTCCCAATCTGGGATGGCTTGCCATATATAGGCACTGCATTCAAATCGCAGGGTTATGCGACAGGTTACATTGGCAAATGGCATCTTCAGGGTAAGACCGAAGGCAAGGGTGGGGTGCCGCCCGAACGGAGGCTTGGTTTCGACTATTGGGTGCCGGTGAGTGGGCAGATTCTCTCGGAGGGGCCCGATGGCAAGCAAATATGGCGGCCCGATGTCCAAACCGATAAGGCAATCGAGTATATTAAAGCTAACAAAGACAGACCTTTTTGCTTGTTCTTATCATGGAATCCGCCGCACGATCCGTACATTGCTCCAGACAAGTACATGGCAATGTTTCCGCCCGAAAAGATGGAGCTGAGACCCAACACCGCCGAAAAGGAGCTTGTTCGCATCGAACTTGAGAGGCATCCTATCCCTGCCAGCGACCCCGAAGCTGCAATAAAACGGGCGAAATGGCGGCGGATAATTGACTCCGACGATGGCATCAGGCGAAATATGCAGGGATATTATGCCGCTACCCACGGCTTAGATGTTTGCATGGGTCGGATAATGAAGGCCCTCGATGAAGCAGGAATCACGGACGATACAATCCTTGTGTTCAGCTCCGACCATGGTGATATGCTTGGTTCGCATAGGATGTCGCATAAACAGGAGCCATTTGAAGAGTCCATTAGAATTCCTTTTATCCTTAGCTATCCGCGGCGAGTGCCGAAGGGCATAACTACTGATGCGCTTTTGTCGCCAATGGATATCATGCCGACGCTTCTTAGCCTAGCAGGTCTGCCCATCCCGGAAGGTGTCCAGGGGATTAGTTATGCCGATGCAGCGCTTGGAAAGCGTTCTGATCAACGTGAAGCTCTGCTTATTATGAAGATGCTTCCAGGAGGCAATCCTTGGATTATAAATGCGGCTACAGAGTGGCGAGGAGTGCGTACAAAGACTCACACATATGCCCGCCTTGCAGACGGTGGTCCTTGGATCCTTTACGACAATAAGAATGATCCATACCAAATGGTAAACTTGGTAAAAGACCCGGCTTACAAAAAGCTTCGGGAAGAAATGGAAGCTAAACTCAAGCATTTGCTTGAGGAGGCTGGCGACCCATTCGATACAGAGAGAATAAAGCGCGAAATTGCGGAGAAAAGCAAGACGATGCTAAAAAGCCAAGCTGTAAGAAGTTAGCAATTTGTTTTATTCAATCGGATCGCCGTGAAAAAGAATAAAATGTCGAACAGTAAAATTAACCGGCGGACGTTTCTGGCGCAACTTAGCGCGTCGGCAACGACTCTTGTGCTGGCTTTGAAAACAGGAGCAGACACAAACGGGGGAGAACAGAGAGTGGAGAATGTAGAGGAAATTTTGGACAGGGAGATTCAGCGAAGTAAACCAGATTACATAGTTTACAAGCCAAAAAGCATTGACGGCTCAACTTTCGATACTGGAAATGAACACTTCCTTGTCTTCGATGGTACTTTTGGTTCGCTAATGGCAGTATGGACCCAAAGTAGTTATGAAGGCGCTGGCGATCACCGCATTGTCTTCTCCCGCTCCGATGATGAAGGAGTAACATGGTCTCCTCCAAAACGCTTGGTAGGTCCTACGAAACCCGGGGATGGGTATATGGCTAGCTGGGGATTTCCAATTATATCGAAGTCGGGTCGCATCTATGTGATCTACAACCAATATCAAGGCATTGATGACGTCGTACACCAACACACGGGAACGATGGACTGCATCTACAGCGATGACATGGGGAATACTTGGTCGAGCCCGCAGACTATACCTATGGAACGAAGTCCCTACGACCATCCCGACCCAAAAGTACCCTCAAATTGGATAGTTTGGCAGAAGCCAATAAAAGATTTGGACGGGAAATGGTTTACAGGTTTCACCCGCTGGGTCAGCAAGGCAGTCCGAACCCATCCACATAATAAATCTTGGACCGCATGGGAAAGCGTGGTTGAGTTCATGCGCTTTGAAAACATTGATGAAAATCCTGAACCAAAAGATATCAAAATTAAATATTCAGCTTGGGGTGCAAAGGCTCTCCGAGTCCCTCACTACAGCAATCCAATTTTAAGTATCGCACAGGAGCCGAGCTTGGTCCGGCTCCCTGATAAACGCTTGTTTTGCACAATGCGAACCATGTCTGGTTATATCTGGTACAGTATTTCTGATGACGACGGTCGGAATTGGTGCAATCCGCGTCCACTTCTTAGACGCGATCATGGTCTTCCAATACTCCAGCCGCTTTGTTGTTGTCCGATATACGAATATTCAGAGGGTAGATATATTCTACTCCATCACAATAATGACGGCAGAGTTGATGGCCACCAACCTGAAGATACAAAGTTTAACCGCCGCCCTGCATTTATTGCTCTTGGAGAATATCGTCCGGAGGCAGAGCAGCCAATATGGTTCAGCCAATCAAAGCAATTGATGGACAATGATGGCAAAGGCATTGGTCCGTTGAATCGCCTAGATATTGGCGTGTATCCTAGCATAACAAAGCGAAATAACAACTTCGTTCTCTGGCATCCGGACCGCAAATTTTTCCTGCTTGGCAAGCGGATTACTGAAGAATGGCTGTCCGATCTGGAGGTGCCTGCCTGACGTGCTTTGCCCGATAATAGCCCTCGCTTGTATGGCTTTCGCATTATGTGCCTCTTCTCAAGGAGCGATGCCTATGGATTATATGCTCGATGCTATTCCCGATGGCTATTACCTATATGCTTATGATGACTGCGGTGTCGAAGGTAGGCAGCCGCACGTAAAAATGGATGATTGCTACCTGTGGACTTTTAATACGAGCGATACCGATGCTGATCTAAAGTCGAGGTCCGCCGTATTTAGCTACAAAAAGATAAATGCTGTGTACGAAGATCTTGATCCGAAGCTTAATTACGTTGTTGCGGTAACCTATGCAAATGACCATGTATACAACCGAGTGCAGAGCATGTGGGCAGACGGCATCGAGCTCCATGGTCCATATCCGCTTCCTAAAGCAAAGGCAGTGCGGCTTATATGTAAGATACCTCCTGATGTTACTTCGGATGGCAAGTTGGCACTTGAGTGGAGGATTCATGGTGAGGTTAATGCCACTGTCTCGATAATTGAGATTTGGGCATCGGGTCCGCCGCCGGGTCCATGCATAAGGTTCGGTTATATCGTTGGAACACAAGCTGAATTGACTGGCAAAGTACTTGATTTGGCTTATGATGGAGTTAAAGGCGCCAAAGTCAGCCTAACTACATCCAACAAACCACACATGGTATTGGAAACCATTACTGGAGAAGGCGGCAAATTCAGCTTCGAACGGCGCCAAGTCGAACGTTTGGAGGGAGACCTGCGGGTTGTAGCGAATTTTGGAGGCTCTGAGATTGAGAATGTCCTGCCTGCAGAGAACTTGTTTTTCGACCCAGTTCGCTTTCGCCCGATTCCTGCAAGGGTAGGCGGTTTGGCAAGCAACCATATGTTGCTCGATGGTGTTTGGCGCATTTGTCCCAACCCACCAAAGGAAGGACGCTTGCTCCCTTTGGACAGCATGCTGTGGGGTGATATCAAAGTTCCCGGGCAGTGGCTGCAGCAAGGGTATGATGTTCCACAAGACAAGCCGGTGGCAATGGCGCGGGAATTTGTTATACCAAAGGAATGGTCGGGTAAGCGCATTTTTCTCAGATTTGATGCCATTCATGCAGGGACAGATTATTGGTTGAATGGGCGATATCTTGGCTACAGTGAGAACCTATTTACACCTGTGGAGTGGGAGATAACTAAATTTGCGCATATCGGCATGACAAATCGCCTCGACCTTCGCATGACTGTAGCAACTGTGTCCGAGGCACTTTCATACTCTTCCGCGTATGCGTTTCATAACCTCGGAGGCATTGATCGCTCAGTCCACCTATATGCTCTGCCGCCAACTCACATAAGTAACATTCGTTTGTCCACCGACCTAGATAAAGACTACAGAAACGGCGATCTAAAACTTGAATTTTCGATAGAAGGTGCGTCAGCGAAGCGTAATTTGGCACTTCATATTTTACTCTACTCACCACGTGGAAGGCTGATAAAACACTCTGTTCCGAAGGTAGAAATTCCGCTTGGAAAGACTAAGTTCGAGATCACTACCCATGTTCAGAATCCACTTAAATGGAGTGCAGAGAAACCAAATCTATACCGCCTGGCTCTCGAGCTTAGAGATGGCGAAAGACTGATTGAACGGATTGAACGCAATATCGGTTTCCGAAAGATAGAGTGGCATGACAAGCAGCTTTTCATCAACGGCAGACGTGTCAAACTTGCTGGGGCTTGCCACCATGAAGTTGATCCACTGACGGGTCGGGCTGATACTATGCGCCATGCCGAGGAAGACGTTCGTTTGCTTAAATCGGCGAACTTGAATTACATTCGAACATCTCACTATCCCCCAACTGATGAGTTGCTTGATGCGGCAGACCGGCTTGGCATGTATGTTGAGGTAGAAGCGCCGTTCTGCTGGGTTGGGCAACGAGATGATATGGGATGTCTTCGGCAAATACTCACGCCAACGTCAGCAATGGTTGACTACTGCCATCCACATCCCAGTGTGATTATATGGTCGCTTGCCAATGAATCGCACTTTAGTGAGGTTTTTGAGGTTTCGAATCAGCTTATAAAGGACCTAGATTCTACCCGCCCGACGACGTTCAACAACCCAGATCCGCAGGGGATTTGTGATATCGAAAATTATCATTACCCTCCGATGCCGTGGCATGAACAATTTAAGGATCGCTTGCGCCCCATATTATTTGGCGAATACTGGTTTCCTGTATGCCATGAGCAGATTGATGTAATGATTAATCCCGGCTTGCGAGAATACTTTGGGCGGGGGCACGCAGATCCTAATTCGGAATTTGCGAAAGCTGTGGCGGCGGAATATGACCTTCCGGTGATGAAGCCATGTGCCAAGCCGGGTGCTTGGAGTGGCATTTACCATTCCGAGCATATAATTGGTGGAGCGATTTGGGCTTCTCATGATGATGCTTTTTATTTTCCTGACGGCAAGTATTGCGGTTATGCGTGGCATCACGGCTTTTGGGGTTTGATTGACGTATGGCGGCGGCAAAAGCCCGAATGGTATCTTGCGCGGCTTATATTCAGTCCTGTTTGGATTCCGGTTACTCAGGTGGACTACATCCCTGGACAAAAGTCTGTGCACATTCCAATCGAAAACCGCTATTCATTCACGAATCTGTCGGAACTAAAAATAACATGGGAAATTGGAGGCAAGTTAGGAAATGTAAAGGCAGCAATTCCTCCGTCTTCGGTTGGGGCAATTGAGGTTCCAATCCCGAAGGGGACGCCGGTTGGTGAATGTGTCATTCTGCGAGTGACGGATAAGAAAGGCAATTTAGTCAACGTCCGTTCAATCCAATTGGGCGAAGTCAAACCTAAGCCTGTTCCTGTGCCTAAAGCTGGCTCGCCTGAGTGGCAGGATGATGGGAAAACAATTACTGTCTCGGGAAGGGGATTTTCGCTAATACTTGACCGTGCTACGGGCAATTTTTCGGTCAATGACAGGAGGCATAATGCTCCAGTCATTACTTTTCCTTCCCTTCATTTGACGAGGTATGACTTTGGAGATCTAGCGGGTCCGAACTCACCGCCCTACGCAGTATTTCCGGATAGCAAAACCAGAGCAGTTGATAAGGTCTCTGTCGAAGAGACGCCGGAGGGGCTTAGGCTAACTGTTTACGATTCCTATGAGGGTTTCAAAGGTTGGACTAGTTGGCTCGTAGATAAGGAGGGATTGGGGCAAATTGCGTATGAATATACTTACTTCGGCGACGACATGAATACGCGGGAGCTGGGTGTCAGGCTTATTCTGAAACCAGAGTATGACGAGGTAAAGTGGCGGCGGTGGTCTGAGTGGGGAAATGTATTTCCCAAGGAGAGCATACTGAGGGCTGAGGGTAGTGCTAAAGCTCGCCGTGACTTGAGGTGGGGTGAGGAGGCATGGAACAAAAAGCCTGCTTGGCCGTGGTCACTTGATCAAACTGAACTTGGAACCGCTGATTTCCGTGCTGTGAAATTTAATATATACGAGGCGTCGCTCGAATCAACCGATGGAAAAGGCGTCAAGGTTTATGCCAATGCCAATGTGCATATTCGCCCGGCGCTCTCCAAAGACGGCGTTTATTTGCATATTCTATCGCGATGTCCGCTTGGGCAGGTTTTGCTTAGAAAGGGCGACCGGCTTTCAGGTGAGTATGTTGTGGAGATTTTGAAGTGACAAAATACCTTGGTGCACTGATTTTCCTTATTGTGCTTGGATTTTGCAATATGGGGGTTGCTCGAACAATGGAGGCAGTTATTATCAAGCAAGGTAAGACAAACTGGCGGATAGTAAATGTTTCGGATAACGAAGTCTGCAAATTTGCGGCTGGCGAATTGCAAAGGTATCTAAAAGAAATAAGTGGCTGTGAATTGCCGCTTGGGGCGGGCGAAGGACCGTGTATCGTACTCGGGATTCGCAAGGACCTAGCTTCAGATGATAATTCCCTTCTACCAGACTCTTCAAATGGTTTTGATGGCTATGCGATTGCAATTATTCCGGATAAAATTGTTATTGGCGGAGACAACGAACGCGGAGTTGTATATGGCGTTTATGACCTTTTAGAACGAATTGGATGCCGTTGGTTCTATCCACAACAGGATCCCAAAGATATTGAAGTCATCCCTCGTCTAAGCACCGTTTGCGTTGAGATTGGGAAAACTGCGATCGCCTCGCCTATCGAATATAGGATTTGCAATGCAAGCTCTTTCTTCTTTGAGATAGACCCTTCGGCGATGAAAGCTCAACTCGACGTTGCGATGAAGGCACGATACAACGGAATGGGCTGGCAATGCGACCATCGAACCCCTATTGGCGAACAGTATAAGCAAATGGAAAAAGGTGGGGTTAATGCCGAGATTAAAAAACGAGGAATGATACTTCACGGTCCTGCACATAGCTATCCCCACTTCCTACCAAATGATTTCTTCGGTGAGCATCCCGAGTGGTTCGGCATGCGCAATGGTAAGCGGGTGAAGCAGGAGTTTGCTGGCTCTCAGTTCTGCCTCTCAAATCCTGAAGCCAGACGAACTTTCATTGATAACGCAGAGAAGTTTGTGCTCGAAAGTCCCGGACTGGATATATTCTGCCCTCTTCCTTTTGACGGCGGGCAGTTTTGCGAATGTCCTGATTGTTCTAAATCTACACCAACCGATCTGATGTTTACGTTGATGAATGAGCTTATAGAGCGGCTTTCTTTGAGTGCGCCAAACTTGCTGATTGAGACCTATGGTGGTTACAACCCGAAGGACCCGCCGGAAAAAGTAAAGCCGCATCCAAAGCTTAGGATCGCTATCACGGCTATGGTTACGATGATCCTAAGTATGACCTCAGGGGTAACTTGGAAAAATGGCGCAAGGCGGCTCCGGGAGGATTTACACTATGTCAGTATTACACCGACAATTTTGCAACACCGTGGATCTCCGCGCCTTATGCGATTGTGCTCAAAGGTGATAGGCGGTATATCCTAAATAATGGCATTCAAGGCATATACGTACTTCATTGGGCTAAAGGATATTGGTGGAACCATGGACTGAATAGCTATTTGGCAGGTCGCTGTTTTTATGATGTCTCCCTAGATCCGTATGACCTAATCAGAGACTATGCGATTCATTACTTTGGTAATAATGCGGGACAGCTTCTGGCTGCGTACTATACACAGTGGGCGACGAATGTTGACCTGGTTTATCATGTGAGGGATGGGGCAAACGAATCGGATAGGAAAATGCTTGCTGAGCAGCGTCGGCTTTGGATAGCCCCGGCGGTTGAGGCTGTCAAGGGCGACCCGATACTTTCTCATCGTGTTGGGAAAGTGGAGAAGCTACACCGAACTGCTGAAATGCTTGCAGAGGCACACCGCATACGTGAGGAGATCGCTGAACTACTTAAAGCGGGCGATATCGCAGGTGCAAGGAAGTTGCTGCAAAAGGCAAAGATATATACTGATGAGGTTATCGCCTATATGGCAACTATTGCCGAGCTCAATCAAGGCTTAATTGACCGTAATGAGGTCTCCGGTTTCATTACGCTTGGCGTCAAAGGATGGATCAAGGAGAGAGAAAAAGAACTGGAAGAGGCAGCAAAGTAAGGGGATTGTTGAGATTTTGTCTGCACCTATCTATACAATCCTCAAAATTAGTTTGACATCAATTTAGCGCTGAATTACCCCTATTAGGTGTAGTTTTATTTTGCTCATTGAGAGCAGAAATTAAGTTTCGGGAGGTTGTTGTGAGAATCCTGAAGTATACACTCATAGTTGTGCTAACGTGTTTACCCCATATGGCATTCAGCCAGCAAGGTGCCGATAGGATTCCGACTGTGCAGGAAGCGATTAACTCGCGCCGAGATGTTTGGGGCGAGTTGGCAATGAAACAGCCTAATGGTCCAAGCTACGAGTTTTTTGAAAAGCTCCTTCCGCCTCTCAGGTACGTCAGTGCCACATTCAAGCATTATCCCATAGTGCTAAGCGCGCCTAATGGTAAGGTGAAGGCAAGGTTGGTCAGCAATGGAAGTTCGGTCAATGCCCTTGCACGTACATACACTTGGCGCTCTGAAGCTGGCAATCCTGTGATTTTCTATGTGGGAAGAGACGAGGAGATATTCGGCGAGGACCTTAGCAGGCTTGATGGTCCTAAGTATGAGAGGGGCTATCTCCCAATTGTACACAATCGCTATCGTCATGCAGGGGTTACCATAGAGCAAGAAGTCTTCGCAAGCGTTGAGCCGCCGTATTCTGACAGTGGTATGGTGTTCGTGAGTTTCAAAGGAACCGGCAAGTTAGTGGCGCTCCTCACAATGACTACGAGTGTGGCTATGTATCCGGAAGACGGTGTCATTCGCGATCCTTCTGGCGGTGCAGTGCTTTGGTTTGGAAAAGGATGGAGATGGGAGCCCGGGGGTCAGCGGTTGGTAACGCAGCTATCTCCTATTCGAGCGGTACTGCTTGCCATTCCGACTGTGCCAGTAAAGGAGGCACTGCCGACGCTAGACCAGACGCTGTATCAGTCCCAGCGTAGAAAGTGCATTGAAACGTGGGAGGCACTTCTTAGCCGCGGAATGAGAGTTGAGACTCCCGAAACTTATGTTAATAACGCCTGGAAAGCACTTATCATTGGCATATTCGAGCTTGTGCATGGCGATGAAATGCGTTACAGTGCCGGCAACCAATACGCTCAAATGTATATAAGTGAAGGATCTGACGCGGTCCGAGCGATTCTTCTGTGGGGTTACAAGGATGATGCTCGCCGAATGCTTTTGCCACTGATGAATTTCAGGCGGCAGGGGCTATTGTATCATCAGGCGGGCAAGAAACTGCAAATGCTGAGCCACTACTATTGGTTGACGAGGGATGATTCATGGTTTAAGGAGCATCGTGACTTGTGGATGCTTGAAGCAAACCGCCTTGCGAATGAGCGCGAGAAAGAAATTGGTTTGCTGCCGCGCGAGCGATACTGTGGCGATATTGGCACGCAGGTTTATTCCTTAAGTACAAATGCAAACGGCTGGGCTGGTCTCCGCGACATCTCTGCTGTTCTCAAAGATGTGGGGGAATATGAGGCCGCGGACAGGTTTGCCAAATCAGCCGATGAGTGGCTTCCTCATATACTGGATGCAGTTGAGAAGAGTATTTATAAAAATGTAGATCCACCTTTTATACCCATAGCGTTATTTGGCGAGGAGAAGCCATACGATCCGTTGACTGCTACTAGAGTGGGCGGCTACTGGGACCTCGTTGCGCCATATATACTGGGTTCGGGCATTTTCAAATCTGGTTCATACTATGAGACGTGTATCAAGCGCTATCTTGAAGAGAAAGGCGGCTTGATGATGGGTATGGTGCGCACTCACCCGGGCATATCCTGGTGGATGGTCAATCAAAACATTGATGATCTTTATACCATTCGCTACGTACTAACGCTGTTGCGAAGGGACGAAGTAGACCGCGCTCTTGTAAGTTTCTATGGCAAGCTAGCTCAAGGTCTCACGCGCGATACTTTTATCGGTGGCGAAGGAACCTGCCCACTGCCTAGAGATAAATTTGGTCGCCAGATCTCCTTGCCGCCTAACAGCGCGAGCAATGCATTTTTTCTGTGGATGCTAAGGTACATACTAATCCAAGATTGGGACACAGATGACGATCGCAGACCCGATACCCTACGGCTAATGTTCGCTACTCCGAGGCGCTGGTTGGAGGATGGAAAGACAATAAAAGTTGAGCGTGCGCCGACGGCGTTTGGTGACGTCTCGGTGATGATGACTTCTTTCTTAAATAAGGGAGAAGTAATTGCGCAGGTGTCGGCTCCTGCAAAGCCGCCGGAACGTATGCTTATCCGATGCCGACTTCCTGATGGTTGGAAAGTCGTCTCGGCTTGGGTGCAGGACAGAGAACTAGCGGTTGATGAAACGGGAACTGTTGATATAACAGGGCTGACAGGCAGTTTTTGTGTATATTTCAAGACCGCACGGGTGAGCAACAATTAATAGGAGATTTTGATGCTCGGAAATATGAAAACCGAACAAACTCTGATTTGTATGCAGATGAAGATTGAAATGCCGGATGAGATAACAATCTCCCGTTTGGTGGCGTATGCGAAGGATTTGCAGATTTCTCGCCTAAATTTGAAACAAAGACTTTTGGAAGGGGGCTTTTTCTATGCCAAGAATGCCTGATCCGACTCCTGGCGATACCAGTTGGTTTGTGCATGATAGATTTGGTTTGTTTATCCATTGGGGCATTTACTCCGCCGCTGCCCGACATGAATGGGTAAAGAACCGAGAGCAGATTACTGACGAAGATTATCAAGTATATTTTGATCATTTCGAACCTGACCTCTACGATCCCACAGTTTGGGCTAGGGAAGCAAAGAATGCGGGAATGAAGTACTTCGTCGTCACAACCAAGCATCATGATGGATTCTGCCTTTGGGATTCTGCGCTCACCGATTATAAGGCTCCCAATACCCCAGCCAAGCGAGATCTTCTCAAGCCAATGGTGGAGGCTTTCAGAGCCGAAGGCTTGAAGGTTGGATTCTACCACTCTTTAATAGACTGGCACCATCCTGAGTTTCCCATTGATGGCTTGCATCCAATGCGCGATAATTTGGAGTTCCGCGAAGCGCAGAAAAACCGTGATATTAAAAAATATGTCGAATACCTTCATGGGCAGACTCGGGAACTCCTTACTATGTTTGGACGCATTGATATTATGTGGTTCGACTTCTCATACCCAAAAGCCGACTGGGGTTGGTCGAAGGGCAAAGGTCGTGACGACTGGCAATCGGAGAAACTGGCGAAAATGGTCAGGGAGCTTCAACCTCATATTATTCTCAAT
>FWPV01011442.1_pt1 | contig 12774 bp, 11 predicted proteins | sample 2228371 | NCBI WGS metagenome assembly FWPV01 (sample SAMEA103939776, study PRJEB20133) | metagenome | reverse complement strand
AATATAACTTTTTATTTTAATAGGTTAGAAAGAATAAGGCTTAAATAGGAATGGGAGGGGTGTACATATGGATGGGATTTAAAAACAGAAGAATGAATGATCTCATTCGTTTTAAGCCAAATGGCATGCAACCCAATGGTTTTCTTCGATTTCACGAAGGGGTGGTATCTCTTTTTGACATATCTCCATTCCAATAGGGCAACGAGGATGGAAATTGCAACCAGGGGGAAGGGCTATTGGACTCGGAATCTCCCCTTTTAATATGATTCTTTCCCGAGTGGCTTCAACCGCCGGATCTGGGATGGGCACTGCTGAGAGCAGAGCAATGGTATATGGATGTTTAGCGACCCGATAGAGGGCGTCCCGGTGGGCGACTTCGACGATCTTTCCAAGATACATGACAGCAACTCTGTGGCTAATGTGTCGCACAACAGAAAGGTCATGAGCAATGAAGAGATAGGTGAGATGAAATTCTGTTTGAAGATCTTCGAGGAGATTAATAATCTGGGCCTGTATCGAAACATCAAGGGCTGAAATGGGTTCGTCACAAACAATGAAACTGGGCTGGATCGAAAGGGCACGGGCAATCCCGATTCTCTGTCGCTGACCTCCACTGAACTGATGGGGATAGCGATCTGCCATTGAAGGATCCAATCCAACAATCTTCAAAAGCTCCCCAATCTTATCCATTAACGCCTTGCCTCTGAGCTTTGTATGAACACGCAGTGGTTCGGCGATGATCTCTCCGGCAGTCATCCTGGGATCTAAGGAGTCGAAGGGGTCTTGAAAGATAATCTGCATCTTCTGTCGAATAGGCCGGAGCGCGTCCTCTCCCTTTTTGCAGAGATCTACTCCTTCAAAATAGACCTCTCCCGAAGTGGGACGAATGAGCTGGAGGATACACCTTCCTAAGGTAGTCTTACCGCAGCCGCTTTCTCCCACAAGACCAAGGGTTTCTCCTTTTCGGATAAACATATTGACGCCATCAACTGCCCTAATCTCGGCAATCTTCTTTTGTCGAATGATTCCCCTGGTAATGGGAAAATACATTGAGAGATTCTTCACGTCGATCAGGATGTTGTTTTGCATCGTTCGTCAAAGTCTAATGGCCATGATTCGGTTGATCAATGTATCAAATCACAGCAGACGGACAAACCTACTCAGCCACTATTTGTCCACCTCTGCCCAACAGGCTGTTAAATGGTTTGTCCCTACTGGTCTGAGCTCCGGTCTTTCTTGTGAACAGATCTCCATCCGATATGAACACCTTGGCCTAAAAGAGCAACCTGGAGGCAACGAGATGAGATTGGGTGGCTGTCCGTCAATCGGCACGAGTCTCTCCTTTCGAGGTTGATCCAGCCTTGGAACAGAGGCAAGCAATCCAATCGTATAGGGATGGCGCGGATGTGCGTAGACCTCTGTGGCTGGTCCTTGTTCTACGATTCTTCCAGCGTACATGACAGCCATCCGGTTAACGTGTCGAGCCACCACACCTAAGTTATGTGTGATCAGAATCACAGCCGTTCCGAGCCGAGAGGTGAGTTCTTTGACCACCTCCAGAAGTTGTGCCTGGATGGTGACGTCCACAGCCGTGGTGGGCTCGTCCGCAATGAGCAGTTTCGGATTACAGCTCAGGGCCATGGCGATCATCACCCGTTGCCTCATCCCACCGCTAAATTGATGGGGATAATCATTGATCCGTCGTTCCGGATCAGGGATTCCTACCATTTTTAATAACCTGATGCTCTCCTCCCCCGCCTCCTTCTTACTCATCTTTCTGTGGAGCTCAAGGGCTTCTCCGATCTGAAGTCCGATAGTGAGCACAGGGTTGAGGGAGGTCATCGGTTCCTGAAAAATCATGGCAATCTTATTGCCCCGGATATTGCGGATCTCCTCTTCTGAGGTTTTCAATAAATCTTTTCCCTCAAAGAAGATTTCGCCTCCAACGATTTTGCCAGGTGGATCGGCAATGAGGCGAAGGATGGAAAGAGCGCTGACACTTTTCCCACAACCGCTTTCGCCTACCAATCCGAGGGTCTCTCCTTCATTGAGATCGTAAGACACCCCATCCACGGCTTTGACCACACCCGCATCCGTGTAGAAGTAAGTTTTTAGATCTTTAACCTCAAGCAAACTCATTGATACCTTCAGCCTTGGTTAATGTTCGTTGTTCATCGTTCATTGTTCATTGTGATCTATGTTTTCAGCCTGGGATCCAAAGCATCCCGTAATCCGTCTCCCAAAAGGTTAAACCCTAAAACCGTCACAAAGATCATCAACCCTGGAAAGGTGGCAACATGATAAGCCACCCGAATATAGAGCCTTCCTCCATTGAGCATAGCACCCCATTCTGCAGTGGGAGGGCTTACGCCTAACCCGAGAAATCCGAGTCCTGCGGCCCAGAGGATGGCGGTCGCCATATGAAGTGTGGACTGGACAATGATCGGGGAGAGGCTGTTTGGAATGAGATGCTGCAGGATGATACGGAGATGGCTGGAACCAATGGATCGCGCAGCCTCAATAAATTGCCTTGATTTGACCGAAAGAACCGAACTCCTTGCCAAACGAGCATAAATGGGGATGGTTGAAATTCCAACAGCGATCATCACGTTATGAAGCCCCACGCCAAGCATGGCGATCAGAAGTAAGGCCAGCAATATTCCGGGAAAGGCTAACATCGTATCCACAAAACGCTGGACGGTGAAATCAACTTTACCACCGAAATAGGCTGAGACAACGCCGATGGGAACACCAATGAGGATGCCAATGGAAATGACAATCAGCCCAATCAGCAGAGAGATGCGTGCTCCATAGATAATACGGCTGAGAATACATCTTCCCAATTCATCTCTTCCAAGGGGATAATCCCATGTGGGAGAAGCAAGCTTATGGGCGAGGCTATGTTCAAACGGGTCATGGGGTGCAAGCAGAGGAGCAAAGAGAGCCATGAGCAGGAAGATCATTACGATGACCAACCCCATCATGGCTGTCTTTCTCTTGGAGAGACGCCGAAACACATCCCAGAGAGGACCTCTTTCTTTGAACTCCGAATTTTTATTAAGCTCTGCCATCAATGATCCCAGGTTACTGAGTCAACTCCAATGTTATTTAGTTTAAATCCGAAATTCGAATTTCGATATTCGAATTGACGCCTTCTAATGATACCTGATCCTTGGGTCCAGGTAGGAATAGAGGATGTCCACAATCAAATTCACAAAAATAAATAATGTCGCTACTAAGAGAACCACGCCCTGAACCACAGGATAATCTCTCGAAAGGATGGCCTCCACCAAAAGCCTCCCTATCCCTGGCCAGGCAAAAACGATCTCCGTGAGCACGGCGCCTCCAAGGAGCGTTCCGGTCTGAAGGCCGATGACCGTAACCACAGGGATGAGCGCATTCTTCAAGGCATGTCGGAAGATCACAACCTTCTCTTCCAGTCCCTTGGCTCTTGCTGTGCGAATATAATCCAGCCGGATGACCTCCAGCATACTTGACCGTGTCATTCGTGCGATGATGGCGGTTGAATTGGCGCCCAGCGTAATGGCAGGAAGAACAAGATGTTTAAAACTATCGGCTCCGACGGCTGGAAACCAACCCAGTTTGATCGAAAAGAGGAGCATGAGCATCAGTCCAAGCCAGAAGACCGGCATGGAAAGCCCGAAGAGGGCAATGAGCATGCTGATGTAATCAAATTTTGAATTTTGTTTGACTCCAGCGATAATGCCGGCGGTCACTCCAAAAATAGTCGCTACCAGAATGCTTGCCAGGGCAAGCAACAGGGTATTGGGAAACCGAGCCATGATCTCTTTGATCACAGGTAGTCCTGTCCGATTTGAGGTTCCCAGATCACCCTTAAGAAGATTTCCTATAAAAAGGAGATATTGCTCAACGGGATGCTTATCCAAACCGAACTGCACTCGGATTTGATCCACCACATCTTTCGTGGCATGGGGCCCGGCCAGAACCACAGCGGGATCACCAGGAAGCACCCGAACAATGGTGAAGATAATCAAAGAAACCCCGAAAAGAACGGGGATCATGATGAGGAGTCTTCGGATAATGTATTGACTCGACATATCGTGATAAAATTGCCTATGATCACAGGAGAAGGGGCTGACCTCTTCTGCGAACCGTTCGGTAGAAAAAGGTCAGCCCCTTGAAGGTATAGGAACTTCGAAACGATCAAGGGTTATTCGATCCAAGCTTCTTTGGCAATCACCCTCTCAGTCGGGTGAACGATGATCCCCTTCACATTTGCCCGAGTTCCCACCATTTGAACCTCGCTATGGAGGAAGAGCCAGGGAGCTTCGTCATGAATGATGGAAAGGGCTTCTTTGTAAAGTCTCTTTCTTTCTTCGGGATTGGCAGTACTTCTGGCAGCATCGAGTAACTGGTCTAATTTTTCATTCTTAAAGAAAGAGGCATTCATCCCCTTTTTGGGCCACTCTCCGGAGTGGAACAAAGTGTAAAGGCCGTAGTCCGCATCGCCGGTGACACATCCCCATCCCAGCATATAGATCTTATGTTCCACCTGGTCTTTTTCACGAAGAATGGAAGGAAGATAGGTTCCCCACTCCATCATTTTGATTTCTGCTTTGATTCCCACCTTCAGAAGATCTGCTGCTACAGCGGTACAGACATGGGTATCCATATAATATCTACCAACGGCGGGGTGAAGGGTGGTCTCGAACCCTTTTGGAAAACCTGCCTCTGCCAATAAAGCTTTTGCTTTTTCAATGTTGTATTCATAGGTTTTGATAGGAGCATATCCAAAGATGCCAGGGCTGATGGCGGCATCTGAAACTCTTCCAACCCCTCCCAGCACATGTTTGACAATCGCTTCTTTATTGACTGCATAATTGATCGCCTGGCGGACTCTCTTATCATGAAAAGGTTCTTTCAGGGCATTAAAGCCGAGATAGATGGTCCGAACACTGGCGGCACTTAAGACTGCCAGATTTTTATCAGCCCTTAATCGGGGAATATCGAAAGGTGGAATCCTGACAGCAACATGCACTTCTCCCGTCTCAAGAGCCACGACCCGGGAGGCGTCGTCCGGAATCACTCGCCAGGTTACCTCTTCAAGAATGGGTTTCTTTCCCCAATATTGATCGTTTCGCGCCATCACAAATTTATTTCCAGGAACCCACTCCTTAAACATAAAAGGACCGGTCCCAACCGGTTTGGTGACCGCCTTATCCCAGGATGCCTTGATGGAGGCAGGACTCTGGATGCCGGTGGCCTGATGGGTAAGATTGCTCACCAAAGCGGCAAAGGGTGCCTTTGTCTTGATCTTGATGGTGAATTCATCAGCGACTGTTATTGTCGAGATAGGTGCTACCAAAAACCGATACCGAATAGCCACTTTGGGATCGAGAAGACGATCAAAATTGACCTTCACGGCCTCTGCATTAAACGGCGTGCCGTCATGGAACTTGATTCCCTTTCTAAGTTTCAGCGTGAATTCTGTGGCATCGGAGGAAACCTCCCATTTCTCGGCCAGTCTTGGGACGATTTCCCCTTTTGGAGTAAGCTCAAGAAGGGATTCAACCATATGGTCCAGGATGGTGAAGGTTGGAGCATCCAAACCAAAATGAGTATCCATCGTCAGGGCATCGGTCCCTGATGCGACAATTAAGTTTTGGGGAACCTTTGGCTGGGGTTTGGCAGCGACACGTTTTGATTTTTCCGCGGGTTTGGTTTGAGCGTATGCGTTTCCAACTTCCCCTAAAGTCATATAAAAAAAGAGACTCAATAACAAGAAAACGATACCGACTGAACATCCTTTCCATGCTTTTTTCCTTCTCATTTTTTCCCCTCCTCTCTCTATCTAAAAAATGTGTTCACGATGCTTTTCTCTTCTTCATGAACTGTTCTGTCACCCCCTCTCCTGTCAAATAGGATCTTCCCTTGGATGACCTTTCAGGAATCCTTTACGTGACCTCAATTTACCCAAACTTGTTGTGAAAGTCAAATCATTTGATGGGGGCACAATGGAAATTAAAACCTCAAACGATATCCATTCCTTTTTAACCACTGCCGACGGTTTTTGTAATCCGGGAGAATCGATTCCAAGAAATTCCAAAACCTTTTCGAGTGATTCTTCTCTTGGATATGGGCTAATTCATGGAGGAGAATATAATCGATCACTTCTAAAGGAGCAAGGATGATGTGCCAGGAAAAAGATAATCGATTTTCTGCAGAACAGGATCCCCAGCGCGATTTGGCGTTGGTGATTCGAATGCTTTTCGGAAATAGACCGAATCGGTGGCTGTAATTCTTCACCCTTGGAACGATCGTTTCGATGGCCTTTCTTTTATACCATTCGACAAACAACTCCTTGGCTTGACCGATGTGGTCCCTTCCAAGGATAAAGTGACCAGAGGATAATTCTAAAGGAGACGTTCGGCGCTCGGAGTCCAGGAGTTCCAGCGGATAAGATGCTCCGAGATAAAAAAAATGTTCACCTGAAACGAAGGCCTTCTCTGTCTCTCGAAGGGTTCGCTCTCTTTCCAAAGTTTTCCGGATGATCCATGACTGTCTTTCCCGAATAAATCTTTCGGCCTCCCTTCTGGATGTCCTGAAAGGGACGGATAGGAAGACCCTTCCATCCTCTTTCACTTCAAGGGAGAAGGTCTTTCTCCTTTTTCGACTTCTGATCAAATGAATTTCAATCGGATGATCCATAGGCCATATCACGCTGATAATTTTTTTTCGTCACTTTTTCGATGATCTCCGTATGATCAAGCCATTGGATCATCAACCGAAGGGCTGACTCAATCCCTTCAGGCTCGCCAATCATGGCATCACTTCCGAAAAGGATTTGGTCCTGGTGTTGCGGGATAAAGGGTTAATAAGAATCTGGCTCATTCTCCATAAACGATGTCAGGGAGGAAATATCTGTAAACCAGTTGGGATACTTTGCTAACGAAGGGGTTATGGCTTTTCTCGAAAATCCAAAATGGGAAAGATTATCTGATTGATTTCCTTTGAAATCCAAACCACCTTCTCGTCCCCGACAGAGCTCGGCGGATTTCTGGAATTTTTTCCATCGCGGCCCTTTCCCCTTCCCTAATCAGGTTCATCGCCTGGGAGAAGTCTGACCAATGTAAATCACCCACCTCTGGTAGGATGACGACATCGGCCTGCTCCAATTCAAAATTTTTTAGCCTCTCCCCCATGATCTCGCTTACTCTGTAATAGATATCCACTACATTCCTTAATTCCTCTGAAGCCGTTAGGCATCGGCTTACACCAACAGAAATGACAATGTCGGCCCCTTCATGCCGAGCTACAGAACTGGGAACGAGGCACGTGATCCCCCCATCGGAAAGCAATCTATCCCCCTCTTTCAGTGGAGCAAATGCCCCTGGAACAGCACAGCTGGCCATGATGGCCTGCCGCAGTGGACCTCGAGCAAAAGTAATCTGCTGACCACTCATCAGGTCCGTAGCCACAGCGCGAAAAGGAATACGAGTCTCTTCGACCTGAATGTCCGGAATAAAATATTCAATGGTCTTCTGGAATTCCTCATTGGAAAGGAGTCCTGGTTTGAACATGGCTTGAATCAAAAAGAAGTAGTTTCTCAAATGGACCTGGATCTTCTGCGTTAAACCTGTTTCTCCTTTTGAATGCCCTGCCCCAAAGGCTTTTATGGCCGAAGAGCGAAATTCCGGACTGTTAAGATAAGCCTCAACCTTTTGCTGCAATTCATCCGGGCTGGTGCCACTTGCGTAGGCTCCACCGACTAAAGCTCCAATGCTGGTTCCAACAAGGATATCGATACGGATCTTTTCTTTCTCAAGAGCCCTTAACACACCTATATGGGCAAGCCCTCTGGCTCCTCCACCTCCCAGGGCAAGGCCAATGCGTTTTCTTTTCCAAAACATGATGGTTGCTTCCTCCAGTGCCGGTTGGGGCTATTTTACCTTTTATGCCTTTATAACATCAAGTCGATGCTCTCCTATGGTTTCAAGAGAATTAAAAAACTTGGTCTTTGTGGGAGTGAATGGACAACGTTCAGCGGCAGGAGGAATAAAATCGATTTGAACCGTCCATATCGATTGCCCAACAACCAGTGCCTGATCCAAGGCCCTCATGATGGAGGTATGAGCATAAGCTTTATAATTTCCACTGAAATAATTCGTCAAAGAAAGGTGTGGTCTGGATCAAGTAATCCAGATTGAATGATCTTTTCTCCTTCCTTTGGATCCTTACCAATCCGAAATATTCGCAGAAGCGTTCAATAAACCGGAGGTAAAAGGCACGAGTTGTCAGTTCGTAGGGATCTTCCAAAAGCTTACTCTGTTCTCCCTTTCTTAAAACTGCAGGAAAGGCTTGAATAAAGAAGGTGGATAATTCCTTCGCATGGATAGGATCCCTTGCCTTCCTGTATAGAAGATAACAAGAAAATAGAAATGCCTGCTGAATGATATCGAGTTCGGGATAGAGATCTCTAAATCTCCAGTTAAATTTTTGCGCATAGGTCTGGATAAGCGTGAGGAAATCATCCGGCGTGAATCCGTTTTCGTTCAAACGATGCCCTTTTTGTGTCAAATAAAACTTTTGGGTCCTTTTCTTAATCCAACCGCACATTTCCAGGATATGGCGCAGGGACAATAATTTATTATCGTCTTTTTCTGACCTAACGGTGAAGGAGAATGCTGGATCCTCAGGAAATCGGTCATGCAGTTCACGTGCAAAGGCTCGGGGAAGATTTCCACTTGCTGTGGCCTTGAGAGGTTGCAGTTCTCCGAGCCGTCTCAAGAAGTATATCGTCTCTTTGACAATAGGTGTTTCCAGAATCCTCTCCGTAGAAAGATCCCTGTTAAGGGTCACCATGTCTGAGGTCTCTTTAAAGGGACGATAAAGGAGGCGATTCATCTGCTCCGGCGAGAGGTCCAGAAACTCGGGGAGGGGCTCTTGGTTCTTCTTTCCCAGCCAGGCATTGGCAAACGCCTGGACCTCTTCGATTGACTGGAAGGTCTGATCCTGCATAGCGGCTCGCATCTCTTCAAAAACCTGGAACTTCTGATCGTCCGCCTCCTCGGGTTCAGAAAGCATGGATTCGCTCTCAAGGAGTGTTAGGATTTTGTCCGGTTTTCGCATCTTATACATCCTTAAGAGTTTGCGATAGCCATCGAGATCAAAACGACCTCTTTTCTTAAAGATGGGGAATAGAAATTTAATCAGTACAGCCATGAGAAGATGAATCGCCTCATGCGCCGAGCATCTGTTTCTGAGCATCGCATTATAAAATTGTAACGCCTCGATGGGTTCTCGATCTTTTAGCTGTTTTTCCAAGAGAGCGTGGAGTGCAACATGCATGAACGGATTGACTTCGCTTTCGGCGTCGAACTCATGATCGGTTAATACATCGGCAAATTCAAATTGGTTAAAATATTCGTCAGAATGATCGAGCATTATTTCAGCCAGCCGTCTCTCCTCTTCGTCCAAACCATCCAGTTGTCCGTCCTGAGCTTTGCGCCAGATAGAATGGAGGTGCTCCCGATTTGCTTGCCGAAAAGCTTCAAAAGCGGAATCGATGATATTCAGGTCAGAGAAATCCATTTTAGAAGACAAACCGTCCCTCAATAAATTTTTCCTTTTTTATAACAGCCCTCTGTGTCCGTTTACCATGGTCAACCCTATTCTTCTAATCACTCTTTCCAATGGTTTCAGCAGTGGATGATCTTTTGCCTCTCGCCTTATAATCTCTATAATAATCAACGCTGTCAATTTCCCCTTCAAGGTGCTCTCCTTCTCTTAAAGACTCAATCGCTATTCTGTTGATGGTGGCTATTTCGTATTCTGGATCGAGCTCCAACGCCTTGTCAAGGCACTCAAGTGCTTTTCCTCTCTCTCCAATGCCAGCGTATGCCAGCCCCAAATTTCCCCATGACTGGACGTGTTTAGGATCGGTTTCTAAAACTCGTCTCAAAAGATTTATGGCTGACATAAATTCTCGCTTCTCCAAGGCAGAAATGGCACTGTTAAATATTTCGCTAATTTTAACATACGTATCCAAGTTAAATCCTTTATGCTCTTTCACCATTTTATCCAGACCGTCCAGTCTCTTTTTCGCCTCAGCAACCAATTCTTTAGGGCCACCGATCCGAATGACCTCTTTGAATCCTTTGACCATGCCACCCATATCTCCCAGTTGAGTACAGGCCATCGCCATATTAAAATGGGCCTCGGTAAAGTATGGGAAGATATGGATTGCCCTTTTAAAAAACTTAACGGCTTCTTCATGTTTTTCCTGCAAAGCAGAGCAAACCCCCATGCCATAGAGAACAGTATGGTAGTTGGGATGCTTATGGTAAAGCTCTCTCATCTCCTTTTCGCCTTCTAAAAGATGCCCGGCCTCTATACTGGATAAGATACGATTGCATTCCTCATCAATTTCTGGATAAATGTAAGTAATAAATGGTTTTTCGTTTCGTGGCTTTTCGAACTTTTCGGAACGATACCTCACAGAGGCTTCGTAATAAGTGCAGCCCGAACACGGATCTGAACGGATTGTCGAACAACAAACTGGACAGATGCCAATATTCCCTTTAATCTTACAGGTCCGTTTCGCTTTGCTTTGCCCGCATAATTGACATCTCTCTTTGGGCATGGCTAAGGTACCCTTTAAGAAATGGGATTCAAAAATTCAGTCAGAAGTCATGATCTTGATTTGAGCCTCCGGTCATTCACCCTATTTCTCATTAATTCCACAATCCGCATTCCGAAATCCGCAATTCAATATATCAACTTTTCAAAGGGCTATGGAATCTTCAAGAACATCAAATTACCGGCGCGTGAGCCAAAATCCTCCTGATGCCGTTAATACAATTTTAAACTTTTATAAGCCAGAAGTAAAATACTCCTTTGTCAATAATATTTTATGAATCATTCCACTCCATATTGGCGGCGGTAGGAGAGGATATAATTTTTTACATCCTTCTTGGTCTTATAGATGCCGAAATGGCCTTCGCATAGAATATCTGCTTCAAGGTCGAGCATTTTTTTTGTGGAACGGTCCCAATCATTGAGATTGGAGCCAAATTCTTCGAGAAGAGGACCGTGAAGATCCTGAGCAAAAAGGACTCTCTTCCCGCTGCTGTCAAGATAGATACTGATTGAGCCTGGTGTATGACCAGGTGTATGGAGGCACACAATCTTCTGGTCTCCCAATTCCAGTACCTCCATAGGAAGGCTCAATTTGACATCCACGGGAGTGGGCGGAAAAGTCGTCTGATACCAGTTTGCCGCCGTTAAAACCGGATCTCCCTGTTCAAGGGGCGTCGCATCCAATTCATGAATGTATATCTTCGATCCAAACCTCTTTTTGATTTCCGGAGCACCTCCGATATGATCAATATGACAGTGGGAGAGAATGATTTTGGTCAGGTTCTTACAATCAAAGCCAAACTTAATAATATTATGGATGATTTTATCAATACTCCATCCTGCCCCTGTATCAATTAAGATGAGTTCTCCCAGATTCAACAGATAGACACACCCATCACGACCATCAGTGATATCCGGCCCTCCAACAATAAAAATATCTCTGACGATCTCATAGGGTTTCATCAAATTTCTCCTCTTCTGAGCCTCTCCTTCAACCTTCTGAAATCCATTAGAGTAAACCCTTCCCACTGGCATGGAAGGATGGTATTGTTATGAAACAATGGCTCGTTTTCAATATCGAATGGAGAGTATTTTTTTGCCTTTTCAAATAGGGGTGTATGGGGAATGGGGGAATACTCAACCAGTATGGGCTTTACACCTGTTTCTTGGACGAAAGCGATAGATTCCTCAACCTCCCCTACCCTCTGACCTGGTAATCCTGCCATGAGATAAACCCCGATTTCCTCCCCCCTGTAACCTGCCTTTTTTAAGTATTTGACAGCACGGAAGAATTCCTGATTATTCACCTTTCCTCCTGATTCAATCTGCATGGTTTCATCTGAAGTTTCAAGCCCGAAACGAATCGTTTTAAATCCTCCTTTATAAAGCAAATCAGCCACGTCTTGATCAATCGATCTAATATGAAGGGCATTAGGCGTATGAAAATGGCATGATATGCCTCTTTGAAGGACCCCTCTCATGATGGGAATAAAATGTTCAGATGGGTCCATCAATAAGGCATCATCATAAAAGGCAATATTTGTGACACCATATTGAGTTACCCAATGGTCAATCTCCTCCACCACCTTAAAAGGGTTTCTCCGGGAAAAACCTCCTGATAAAATGGGCGAGGCACAATAGGTACATCTAAATGGACATCCTTTTGAGGTGGTCATACAGACATAATCTAAATGGGTATATAGGTCGAAAGCAGGATAAATCTCTTTTTGGAGTTCGGAGTTCGCCTGCCCGGAACGGGTTCTGTTCGGGCGAGCCTGAAGCGGAAAACCAATGAGATCTGATATCAATTCAACAGCTTCCAGTTCACTTCCGTTTTTGAACACGATATCTGCTCCAGAATACTTTTGAGCATGCTCATAACATAAAGACGCATAAATCCCTCCAAGAACAACAGGGGTTTCCTTAAATAATTTCTTTATTATTTCAATAAGTTGAAATACTCCAGGATACCAGTAGGTCATTCCAGAGGTGATACCGATAAGGTCAGGACTTTCTTCAATATTTGATAAGCTTTTCAACAGGATTTCTTCGGGGATTCCATAGCGGCTGTAGTGTCTTGGAATCTGTTTGATCGGTGAGGGTTTATCTATGCGAGTTTTAGAAAAATTGCCATCTCCATATTTCTTTGTCTTG
>FWPV01012856.1_pt1 | contig 12776 bp, 11 predicted proteins | sample 2228371 | NCBI WGS metagenome assembly FWPV01 (sample SAMEA103939776, study PRJEB20133) | metagenome | reverse complement strand
CTTTTTCTGAGGAACGATTTAATGCCGCACTTGATAAGGCAATTGCTCAGCTTGGCGACAGGTTCAGACAAAACTCGGCAATAGAAAACATTATAAAAACCAATGACGAAAAAATTGAGTTTCTTGAAAGAGTTGTTATCAAAGACGGCTCTAAAATCACAGTGATTCCTGTTGAAGAAATAAAATGGATTGAAGCACAGGATGATTATGTTCTGATAAACTCTGAGAAAGGAAGATTTCTGAAACAAAAGACTATGAAATATTTTGAAACTCATTTAAATGAAAACCAGTTTGTCAGAGTACACAGGTCTTATATCATCAATTTGGATTTTATTCAACACCTTGAACAAACCGAAACAGAGTCCTACCGACTTGTATTAAAAAACGGCAAAGAGATACCTGTCAGCAAAACCGGCTTGCAGAGATTAAAAAGCACATTATAAAATTCTTACTCTGATACTTGACTTTAAAGAAAAAGTATTTTAAGTTTTTATCGTTTGAAAAATTAAAAACGATAAAATCTATGTCCACCGAAGAAAAAATTAAAAAGGAATTGATTCAAAGATTCGGTGATGCTTACAAAGCTTTCGGGCTGAACAAACTGATGGGACATATAATTGCTCTGCTTCTCTTCTCTCCCCAACCTCTTTCATTAGATGAAATAACAAAACAACTTGGCAGAAGTAAAGGACCAATCAGTCAGATTGTAAGAAGACTTCGTGACAGAAGATTAATAAGAAAAGCTTGGATGCCTGAAAACAATCGTAAAGATTATTATGAAATAGAGCCCGAGGTTTTTGAACACGCATTCCGAAATAATCTGGAGCTGATTAAAAACAATAAAAGAATTGCTACCCAACTTAAAGAAAAGATTAAAGCTGCAAACAAATCTTCACTTGAAACAATAAACATCCGTATGAAGGAGATGGAATTATTTTATGAACTGATGGAAGGGCATTTTAATGCTTTTCTCGATGAATGGGCAAAAGAAAGAGCGAAACTTTATAAGTAAATTATTTTTTAATGACTGTTTGAAAATTTTCAAACGATAAAAATCAGGAGAGTTATTATGAACCGCTTACTAAACAAAATTTCTATTATTACTGGTGGTGCACAGGGTATTGGTAAAGCCGCCGTAAAAAGATTTGCAGAAGAAGGTAGTATTGTTGTTATCTGGGATGTAAATGAAGAAAAAGCCCAAACAACAATAAACGAACTTAAAAGTATAAGTAATAAAATTGAATTTCAGAAAGTTGATGTAACAAAACTGGAATCAGTATCTGATGCCGCTAAGAAAGTTTATGATAAATATGGTAGAATTGATATTCTTGTTAACAATGCAGGCATCACAAGAGACTCTTCATTTCTGAAAATGACATCGGAGCAATGGCAACAGGTAATTGATGTTAATTTAACCGGCGTATTTAATTGCACGAAAGCTGTTGCGCCATTTATGGTCGAGAAATTCTATGGAAAAATAATTAATACTTCGTCTGTTGTGGGTTTATATGGAAACTTCGGACAGACCAATTATGTAGCTACCAAATCCGGTATTATTGGTATGACTAAAGTCTGGGCAAGAGAGCTTGGAAGAAAAGGCATTAATGTTAATGCTGTAGCTCCGGGATTTATTGCTACTGAGATGGTCTCAACTGTTCCCGAAAAAGTTCTTGATATGCTGAAGGAAAGAACTCCACTCGGAAAACTTGGAGAGCCCGAAGATATCGCCAATGCATATCTGTTCCTTGCAAGCGATGAAGCAAAATTTATTAACGGAGCAGTGCTTAGTGTAGATGGTGGATTAGTGTTATGATTAGAAATGCTCACATAGTTGCTTCAGGAATGTATGTCCCCGAAAGAGTTTTACCTAACTCTTTTTTCAATGAGTTACTCGGTGAGGATGTTGATACCTGGCTTAGGGAAAATCTTACGATTCGTGAAAGAAGATGGTGCAATGAAAACCAGTCAACTGCTGATCTCTGTGTTGAAGCAGCTAAAAAAATTCTTGAAGATGCAAATGTAAAATCCGAAGAGGTTGATTTGCTGATTATTGCGACCGATACACCAGAATATATTTCACCTTCAACTGCTTCGGTGGTTCAATACAGAATCGGTGCTGTTAATGCCGGAACATTTGATATCAACACTGCTTGTGCAGGTTTTGTTACGGCATTAGATGTTGCATCAAAATTTATAATAGCAGACTCACGATACAAAAACATACTTGTTATCGGTGCCTACGCAATGAGCAAATATCTTGACTTACAGGATAAAAAGACAGTAACCTTATTCGCAGATGGAGCAGCCGGCGTATTACTACAACCAACTGATAAACCTGATAAGGGTTATCTTACAAGCAGGTTATACACAGAAGGTCAATACTGTGACTGGATGGGAATCTATGCAGGTGGAACTCATATGCCTGTAACTCATGAAGTTATTGACAGGAAAGATCATTTGCTGAAATTCGTAAAAAAATTTCCAAAAGAAATTAATCCTAATACCTGGACTAAAATGATAAATGATGCCTGCAGTCAGTTGCAGATAAAACCTCAGAAAATTGATCACTATTTTTTTACACAGATAAACATAAATTCTATTTGGGAAACACTTGATAATCTTGGTGTAAATCGGGAAAAAGGATATGCAATAATGGATAAATATGCATATACAGGATCCGCCTGCATACCAATGACTTTTGATACTGTAAGGAAAAGAGGATTAATCAAAGAAGGTGATTTGTGTTTATTCATTGGTTCAGGGGGCGGACTTGCTTTCGCACTAACAATTTTCAGGATGTAGTAATATGGATATTGCATCAAAAGAATTGGTAACAGCTGGTTGGGTATTGATATTGACTTACAGTGCAGTGGTATTGTATTTCGTTTTTCGCGGTGCCAGGAAAACAAAGAACATAAACGACTATGCTGTAGGAAATATAATGTTTTCTCCTATTGCTGTCGGATTATCACTGGCAGCTTCAATGACAAGTGCTGCAACTTTTATAATCAATCCGGGATTTATAGCATACTATGGATTGAGTGCATTTTTATCCTATGGAATTTTCCTTCCTGTTGCTGCGATTTTTTCTCTTATCATCTTAACAAAAAGGTTTCGATCTCACGGAACAAGTGTCAAAGCACTTACTATGGCTCAGTGGATGGGATCAAGATACAACAGCAAAGGATACTCCCTTTTCTTCGCTTTTCTCTCTCTGTTGTTAATAACATTCATTGTTTTAATTTGTGTTGGATTAACTAAAGTTCTTTCAAAAACTCTCAATGTTGATGAATTAACTATTCTTATCGGAATTGTTGTGTTCATCTTTGGTTATATGATGTTCGGTGGTGCTAACTCAATGGTTTATACTAACACGGTTCAGGCAATTATAATGCTTGTAGTTGCTTTTATTCTTTTAGGTTCAGGATATGATCATTTCAGTAGCGGAATAAATAATTTTTTGAGTAAACTTTCTTCAATTGATCCGAAGCTTGTTCAAACAACTAATGACTCAAGCTTTCTTTTCAGAGACTACTTTGAGATTATTATTGCTCAAATGGTAGTCGGAGTAGCAATCGTTTGTCAGCCACACATTATAACCAAATCACTTCTACTAAAAAATGATAGCGATGTAAATAAATACCTTATTACTGCCTCAGTTGTTCAGATGATTTTCTTTCTGGTTGTATTTGCCGGGCTTTATGCACGGATAGAATTTCCCGATTTGATGATTAATGGAACTCAATTAAAACTGGATGGAGTAATATCAGCTTATGTAGTAAAAAAATTTCCGGTGTTCGTCGGTTTAATTGTGGTAATGGGACTAATTTCTGCCGGCATTTCCACTCTTGAAGGATTGATTCAATCAATATCAACCACAATTACTACTGATATAATCAAACCAATATTCGGAAAATTTTTACCCGAAGATGAAAGTAGAAAATCATCGTCTCTTATACTTATAAATAAAAGTGCAATAGTAATTATTGGTATTGTTGCCATTTATCTTTCTTACGATCAGCTTATAAATCCAAAACTTAGTGTAGGTATCTTTGCTCAGAATGGAGTTTATGCTTACTTCTCTGCTGCATTTGTTCCTATACTTTTCGGAATGTTTGTAAAAAATGTATCTAAAGTAACAGTGATAAGTGCTTCGCTAATTGCAATAATAATACACTTTAGTTTTTTCTACGGACAGCTCAAAGTTCCTTTTAGTGTAGCAACAGGTGAAAACCCCGGTGTTGCAGCAGCAATGGCTATTATTTCATCTGTTATTACTGCAATAATATTACATTTGATAAGCAGGAGGAAATCAGATGTATAACTTTCAAACCGACTGGTTAAATAAGTGGGCTTATTACACACCGAACAGAATGTTTCTAAGAGAGCATCAACGAGATATTCAATGGAGTTATGCTGATTTTAATTTAAGAACCAATGCTCTTGCTGATTATCTTATCAATCAATATAAAATAAAAAAGGGTGATAGGATTGCAATCTACTCTAAGAACAAATCAGAGCATGTTATTCTTTTTCTTGCCTGCATAAAGATAGGGGCAATATTAGTCCCACTGAACTTTCGGTTAACTCCCCGTGAACTGGATATTCTGATAAACGACGCTGAACCATCATTGTTCTATTATGATAAAGAGTTTTCGGATCATATACCTAAAATTTCAGCAATTGAAAAAATTCCTAATGTAAGGACTCTTGAAGAGTTAGAAAAATTTCTTGTTGAAGAAAATATCCGAACTGATTTTTCTCCAAACGAATTATTCTCTCAGGAAACTCCTGTGATGATTCTTTATACAGCAGGGACTACAGGGCTTTCAAAAGGAGTTATAATCACTCACAAAATGTTATTCTGGAATTCGGTAAATACCGGATTAAGACTTGATCTTACATCAAAGGATCACACACAAAGTTTTGCACCTTTTTTCCACACCGGTGGTTGGAATGTTTTATTCACTCCATTTCTCCATCACGGGGCATCACATACTTTGTTAACACATTTCGATGCTGACCTGATTCTTAAATTGATGGAAAAGGAAAAAGCTACAATACTCTTTGGTGTTCCGACTATGCTTCAGATGATGGCTGACTCACCGCTGTTTGAAAAAGTTGATTTATCATCAGTTCGATATGCGATAGTTGGAGGCGCGCCAATGCCCATTCCGTTAATAAACATCTGGCATAATAAAGGAATTTTTATAAGGCAAGGTTACGGCCTGACTGAGGTTGGTCCGAATTGCTTTTCACTTCATCAGGATGATGCAATCAGAAAGAAAGGATCAATTGGTTTTCCCAATTTCTATATTGAAGCAAAAATAATGAAAGACGAGAGAACCGAATGTGGAGTTGATGAAGTTGGTGAGCTCTGGCTCCGTTCTCCAGTGGTTACGCCGGGTTATTGGCGAAAAGAAAAAGAAACTGCTGAGTCAATCACAGATGGTTGGTTTCACACAGGTGATCTGGTAAAGAAGGATAGCGAGGGCTATTACTATGTAGTTGACAGAAAGAAAAATATGTACATAAGTGGAGGTGAAAATGTTTATCCGGCTGAAATAGAATCATTCCTTTATACAAACAATAAAATTAAAGAGGTCGCTGTTATCGGAGTTCCTGATGAGAAGTGGGGCGAGGTTGGAAAAGCTTTTATCGTTATTAAAGAAGGAGCAAATTTAACAGCAGAGGAAGTTTTAAATTATTGCTTTGGTAACCTTGCTAAATATAAAATTCCAAAGTATGTGGAGTTTATTGATGAACTACCAAAGAATGATGCCGGTAAAATTGATAAAAGAAAATTATTGGAACTACACCTGAATTCAATAAACAAAAACAACAACTAAATGAAAGGAGCTGTTATGAAAAAGCTATTTTTAATTCTGTTTGCAGCAACTATGGCATTCTTCTATGCCGGCTGCAGTAAATCTGATGATGGTGGTCCTACACCTCCACCACCTGCCGATCCAATTGTAGGAACATGGATTTCTGAAGGTGTTGATGTTGCACCAGGATTAGTAGCAACATTAAAAACTGTTCGAATAGTTGCAACATTTAATGAAAATAATACTTACAATGTTGTTGCAACCGATAGCGCTGGTGCTCAGGTTACATATTCCGGAACATATTCAGTTACAGAAAATTCCGGTACTACAATAAGATCCATTGTCTTAAATCAAACTGTTCCGACTTCTGTAACATCAACCGGAATTTATCAGGTTGATTCAGATGGCTTCCTTAAATATGAAGTAATCCAAACCACTCCGGCTATTCCCGGATTTACACCTCCAACAGCAGCTGAAGGTTTTGGAAGCACTAAATATAATGGAATTCCTCTTGGTCCTACCTGGGTTCAAAACTTTGTACCCGCTAATCCAACAAAAGAGTATCTTGTTGGTACCTGGGTATCTGAAGGTGATAATGTAGCCCCCGGTTTGAAGGCAACTCTGAAAACAAAGAAAATTGTTGCAACATTTAATGCTAACAACACATACACTGTTGTAGCAACCGATAGCTTTGATGTAAGCGTAACTTATACTGGTACATTTTCAACACAGGCAAACAGCAATACTTCAATAAGAAACATTACACTGAATCAAACTACGCCTACTTCAGTAACATCTCAGGGTATTTACAGAGTTACTACAAAAGATCTTACTTATGAAGTAATTCAGACTAATCCGGCAATTGCTGGTTTCACTCCCCCAACTGCTGCTGAAGGATTCGGAAGTACCAAGTACAACTCTATTCCGCTTGGAGCAACCTGGATACAAAAATTCGTCAAACAGTAAATCAATCTCAAGGACGGCTGTTCCCTGCCGTCCTTTTTTTTGTCAATTATCATTGGAGGTTAACCAATGAAAAAAGTACTTAAAATATTTTTTACTCTTATATTTATTTCACTCTTATCAGCTCAGGATGACAACCGATTGAAAGATCCTGCACCAAAGGAATTTCAGTTTATAGGTTACTCATTCACAAGAATGACTTCAACTAATATTACTCCCACAAATGATATACTTCAGGGACAGGTTATAGGAAGATTATTCGGACAGAACTCAACTAACACAGTACCGCAAACATCTGTTTATCTTGAGCAAAGATTTGTTCCGTTTATGGTTTACAAGCCATCCATACTTGATGGCTTTGCTACTTTCAGAGCTTTGTTTAAGATAGACTACACCTGGGGTGATCAGGCATACGGAGTTGGGAATAACAGAGGTGGTGCCATTAACGCTGGTCAGGTAAATCTTCAAACACTTCTTGCTAATGTTGAGATTAAACCTGACGAAAGTAATTGGAATGTTGTTGTCGGTTTACAAAGATTATTTGATAATGTCCGCGATCCAAATGTAAATACTCTCCAGACTGCTCAGACCAGCGGATATAAACTTTCCTTCTGGGGTACTCAGGCAGTGGGCATTAATGTTTTTGCAGATCTAACTCCGGTTACCAAAGGAAGACTGGGTTATTTTCAACTATGGGAAAATGAAATCAGTAAGAATGATGATGTATCATTATGGATGCTTGATGTTGAATCCCGTGTGGCACCTTTGCTTGAAGTCGGTGGTAGTCTGTGGTATGTATGGGACAGAGGCAAAGGTTCAGGTGGAATATCTGTTCTTGGTCAGGGACTTAACAGTGCTCTTGCAGAATATAATGGTGCAGTCAGGATAAGACTTCCCGGCAGTATTCAGAAATATGAAGCTGATGTTGCGTGGCTCGGTGGAAGATTTTCTTACAACAGAGATTTCCTTGCAGGCAGGTGGTGGCTGGATGGTTTTCTTATGAGCAATCTTGGTATGATTGACTCCGTTGGTTCAAGTAACGGAAAAGTTGCAGATATTTTTTCTTTGACTGCAAACGCAAGTGTGGCTTATAAATATGGAATGACTGCAAATGATAAAATATCATTCGAAGCGCTCTATACTACCGGAGATCAAAATGGTGTGAGCGATGGAAAGCTTAACAGTGTAATTACCGGAAATGTATATGGTTCACCTGTTGGAATTTACAGTGCTCACAGAGCTTTGATATTGTTTCCGGATCCACAGGTTGTTAACAGATATTACTCTGCAGTTCATGATATTTCCAATATGGGACTTGGGGTAACAGCTGCATTTCTGAATATTTCAAAAGATTTTATTCCTAATAAATTCTCCGGTAAACTCGGATTCGCAACTGCAATTTCAAATGTAAAACCTGATGGTGGTGATTCATATATTGGTAGTGAGGTTAATGTTGAATTGAAATATAATCTCAAAGTTTTTCTTACACTTAGTGTCAGTGCAGGTTATCTGGCTTTGGGCGACTTTTATAATTCACCTAATGTTACTTATGATCGGGTTCGCCCGAAAGATCCGTGGACATTCTTTACAACTTTAAGCTGGCTAATGTTTTAAGGAGGTATGAAATGAAGTTAATTAAATTTTTAGCTGTAATTGTTTTGTTATTATTCCATGCTTGTTCAGGTGGATATCTTTACTGGGATAAACCAGCATTAGAGTTTGATGAAATTGATTATGGATTTCCTACACAGCGAGCACTTAATAATCCTTTTGTTTCATATATAGATGGAGGTTCCGGAGAAAATACTCTTATTCTGATTCATGGTTTAGCAAGCAATGCCGGCTTCTGGCGTTATAATATACCCGAACTTTCAAAACATTTCAGAGTGATTGCTGTTGATTTACCTGGTTACGGGAAATCACAAAAAGGTGATTATCCTTATACTCTCTCCTTCTATGCAGAAATAATCAGCAAACTGATTGATGAACTGAATCTGAAGAATGTAACTTTAGTCGGGCATTCTATGGGTGGACAAATTTCAATCATTTTTGCTCTGAAATATCCCGACAAACTTAACAAGCTTGTTCTTGCCGCTCCTGCCGGCTTTGAAGAATTTCAAAGAGGTGAAGGTGACTGGCTGAGAAATGCTATTACAATGACTGGTGTTAAATCAACAACTGAAGAGGGAATAAGAAGAAATCTCTCAAATAATTTTTACAACTGGTCTGATAAATGGGAATGGATGGTTGAAGAAAGAGTCAGAATGCGTAAAGCCAAAGACTTTGATGAATTTGCTTATACAGTAGATCGCTGTGTTGATGCAATGCTCGATGAACCAACTTTCAATAAACTATCAGGAATAAAAGTTCCCACACTGATTATCCATGGTAAATATGATGGATTGATTCCGAATCCTTATTTGAATCCCGGTTTCCCGTCAGATGTTTTTATTAAGGGAGAAAGAGAAATTCCGAACGCAATTAGAATCGAGATAGATTGTGCTGGTCATATGATTATGATGGAAAAACCTGATGAATTCAACAATGCGGTAATTAATTTCTTAAATAAAAAATAAACAGAAAGCTTAAAATTGTCAGGCTGAGATTATCGAAGCCTGACAATTCTTGTTTATAATCCTCTGATGAAATATCTAATTTTTCTGAAATGAATTTTGCATTCTGTTCAAACTCATTTACTCAATGGTAATTTATGCCGGAAATATTTTCAAATCTTGAATATCCTTTCGAAACAAAATTCGTTCAAGTTGATAGATACAGAATAGCTTATATTGATGAAGGACGAAGCGATAAAATTATTTTATTTATCCACGGACTTGGCAGTTATATACCTGCCTGGAGGTTTAATATATCTGAATTAAAAAATCATTTCAGGTGCGTTGCTCTTGATTTACCCGGTTTCGGAAAATCAGACAAAACCATCCACTCCGGAACAATGGAATTTTACTCAGAAATTGTTTCTTTATTTCTGCATAAAATGAAAATTGAAAAAGTGAATATTGTTGGACATTCTATGGGTGGACAAATCGCAATTAATTATGTTCTGAACTTTGCAGAATTAGTTGATAATCTTGTTCTTATTGCTCCAGCTGGATTTGAAAGATTCACAAAAGAAGAAATTCAGATAATAAAAAATCTTACTAAACCGGAAAGCTTCCTGACGAATGATGAAACTCAGATAAAAAATAATTTTGAAATGAGTTTTTATAAATTTCCCAAAGAAGCTGAATTTCTTATAAAGGATAGAATAAGAATTTCAGAAGATGAATTATTTTACAACTATTGTGTCGCTATATCAAATTCAATGGCCGGGATGATTGAACAACCGATATTTGAGCGATTAAAAGAAATTAAAAATCATACATTGGTTATATTCGGCAATAATGATGCACTGATTCCAAATAAATATTTGCATAACACTACAACAGAAGCGATTGCTAAAGAAGGTGCAGAACAAATTCCGGATTCAAAATTAGTATTACTTGATAAATGCGGACACTTTGTCCAGATTGAAAAAAGTTCAGAAGTAAATTATTTAATAAAAGAATTCCTTACTTCTAATCAATAAAACTCTTCGGAAATTTTACTCTCAATGCTTCAGCTATAACTTCCGCTGTTTCCTGATAATCAAGCAATCCTGTGTTCAGAATTAAATGATATAATGTCGGATCATCAGGATCACGGAAGAAGTGAGTCTTGAGATATTTTCTTCTGCTTTTATCTTCCTGTTCAATATATTCTATTGCCTTCTGTTTTGAATAACCGAATACTTCCTGAACATGTTTGATTCGGTTTTCCAAAGGTGCAATTAATCTTATATGAAATGCGTTCGGAAGTTTTGAAGTAATTACATTTCCACCACGACCAACAATTATTGCTTTCCCCATTCTTGCTAATTGCAGAATAGTTTCAGTCGTTTTGTGAAGCAATGTCCAGTCAGAGGGCTTTACACCAAGCAACTCATATACTGCATCGTTTATATGCTGATATTTGGTTTCAGCAAGATAATTACTGACTATTTCCGGAAGATTATGATCTTCAATTACTTTCCTGATCAACTCTTTATTAAAATATGTCCAGCTTTGATCTGATGGCTTGGTTTTTTTATCAAGGATTTTAATCAGTCTCTCGGAAACTTCATAAGAACCGGCACCAGTCTGACGGGAAATTGTTATACAAGGGAAAAGTTCTTTCTTTCGGATTTTTTCAGAAGGTTCTTTTTTTTGAGATTCGATATAACGCTTACATTTTTCGTAAGCACCTAATGCTAACATCTTTCTATCCTCCTTTCTATGGAGTTTTTTAGATGTGGTGGACTTTTGAAAAGAACGACTGTTTTAGTCTTCTACTGTTTCCACAATTCCTAATTGAAACCAGGACTTAACTTTTTCAAGCTCTTTACCGTCGTATGTCTTGTGAAAGAATTCATTTTTTGTTCTGTCATACCAATAATCTTTTGACCAGTAGTTGATGTTAAGAACAATCTGATCAATTGCATCAATAATATAATATAGCTCCTCATCGGTCATAGTGGGGTGCAAAGATAATCTTACCCAACCGGGTTTTTCACTTAAATCACCTTCATCAATTTTTTCGGTTATCCTTCTTGAACGATTAGGATCAACATGCAAAAGATAATGGCCGTATGTTCCTGCACAGGAACATCCTCCGCGAACCTGAATTCCAAATCTGTCATTAAGCAATTTTACAATCAGATTATAATGAATATCATCAACATAAAATGAAATGGCACCCAATCTGTGTTCGATATTATCAGCCAGAATATGAAGATTGGAAATTTTTCTCAAACCATTGAAAGCAATTCGAACAAGTTCATCTTCTCTAGCACGAATGTTTTCAATTCCCATTTCTTCTTTTAATCTTATTGCAAGTGCTGCTTTTATGGTCTGAAGAAAAGCCGGAGTTCCTCCATCTTCCCTGATTTCAATATTTGAGCTGAATTTATGCTGACCCCAGGGATTTGTCCATTCCACAGTTCCGCCACCGGGAAGATCAGGCACTCTGTTCTTATAAAGTTTGGAGTCAAAAATCAAAACACCGGAAGTGCCGGGTCCGCCTAAAAACTTATGAGGTGAAAAGAATATTGCATCGAGTTTTGCTTCAGGGTCAGAAGGATGCATATCTATCTTTACATAAGGTGCTGCACAGGCATAATCAATAAAACAGAATCCGCCATTGCGATGCATAATTTTTGCTAAATCATAAACAGGTGGTTCAATTCCTGTTACATTTGAAGCAGCAGTGAATGCACCAATTTTAAGTTTCCTGTTTTTGTAATTTTCTAATTTCTTTTCAAGGTCAGAAATATCAACCAATCCGTTCTGATCAGGTTGAATAATCACAACATCGGCAATGGATTCAAGCCAGCTTGTATGATTAGAATGGTGTTCCATATGAGTAATAAAAACAACAGGCCTAAGCTCTTCAGGAAGTTTTAAGTAATCTGATAACTGTTCCGGAACTATCAGTCCTAAAATCCGCTGAAACTTGCGAACCATTGCTGTCATTCCTGAGCCGGCTGTTATTATAACATCATCAGGACCAGCATTGCAGTGTTGTTTGATAATTTTATGAGCTTCACGATATGAAAGGGTCATTAAAGTGCCGGTTTCACTTGATTCAGAGTGAGTATTACCAACCATTGGTCCGAATGTGTAATGAAGTTTTTCTTCTATCGGACGATATAATCTTCCGCTTGCAATCCAGTCTGCATAAACCAGCTTCTGTTCTCCATAAGGTGTTTGGAAAGAAGCATCAATTCCTACAATATTCTTTCTGAATTGCTCAAAACATTTTTCTAACTCACTCATCCAAGAACCTTACTTTTTCCTGATAGAAATATAATCAATTGTAAACAGTAAATCAGCTGTCAATTGCTCGATGAAGGGATTATGTTACTGATAATTACTGTCATAATTTTAGACTATGAAAAGAATTATTTCACCG
>FWPV01012855.1_pt1 | contig 12776 bp, 7 predicted proteins | sample 2228371 | NCBI WGS metagenome assembly FWPV01 (sample SAMEA103939776, study PRJEB20133) | metagenome | reverse complement strand
GGGCCGGCCGAGTGGCCCGCGTTGTTGGCGGGCCAGAAGCCCGGCCCGCCCCTCCCCGTTGGCCCCGACGTCCCACCGGTGCTGTCGGAGGCCGGGGGGGCAAGCCTACGGATAAATCCCCCTCAGCGCCTGCGCCTCCGCTACCCGCGCCACCGCCAGGTCCATCGCCGCCTCGCGCAGGTTCTGCCCGTGCCGCTCCGCGTGCTTGTACACGTCGTAGAACGCCTGACTCATCACCTGATACAGGTTCCGGTTGACCTCCTCCTCGCTCCAGAAGTACGACTGCAGCGACTGCACCCACTCGAAGTACGACACCGTCACCCCGCCCGCGTTGGCCAGGATATCCGGCACCACGGTCAGCCCGCCCTCGGTGAAGATGCGGTGCGCCTCCGGCGTGGTCGGCCCGTTGGCCGCCTCCACGATCAGCCCCGCTTTGACCGCGCCCGCGTTCTCCGCCGTCAGCGCGTTCTCCAGCGCCGCCGGCACCAGCACGTCACACTCCAGCGCCAGCAGCTCCTCCCGCGGCAGGCTATCCGCCTCCGAAAAGCCAGTCACGGAGCCGGTCTCAGCGGCATGGGCCGCCAGCGCCGGCACGTCCAGGCCCCGCCGATTGACCACCGCCCCGCCGACATCCGAGACCGCAATCACCCTGAACCCCCGCTCTGCCGCCAGCAGCGCCGCCGCCGCGCCTACCTTGCCGAAGCCCTGCACCGCCACCGTGGTCCCTTCGCAGCGCCTCCCCAGTACCGCCAACGCCTCCACCATGATCGCCACTACCCCCCGCCCGGTGGCCTCCGTCCGCCCTCGCGAGCCACCCAGCGACAGCGGCTTCCCCGTCACCACTCCCGGCACCACATACCCCTTATTCATCGAGTAGGTATCCATCATCCAGGCCATGACCCGCTCGTCGGTGCCCACGTCCGGCGCCGGAATGTCCTTCTCCGGCCCGATCACCTCCACCAGCTCCGAGGTAAACCGCCGCGTCATCCGCTCCAGTTCCCCCAGGGACATGACCTTGGGGTCGCAGGTCACCCCACCTTTGGCCCCGCCGTAGGGGATATTGACCACCGCCGCCTTCCAGGTCATGGTCATGGCCAGCGCGATGACCTCGTCCAGGTCCACCGCCGGATGGTAACGGATACCGCCTTTGCAGGGCCCGCGCTCCATACTGTGCTGCACCCGGTAGCCGGTGAAGACCTCCAGGCTATCGTCGTCCATGCGCGTGGGCACCGAGACGCTGATGATCCGCTTGGGGTGAGCCAGTTTGCGATGCACGGCCTCGGGGATCCCCAACCGTTCCGCACTGGCCGCCAACTGCTCCCGCGCTACGGTGAGGTAGTTGAACTGCCCCCCGGCTTTCGGCTCGTCGCTCATGGTCTCCTCTCCTCGATGACCCGCCTCAGCGGCCGCGCCTTCCCTTTCTTCACCCCCGCTGGAGTTCCTGCCCCCTGCGCTTCCCTCCCCGCACTACTTGCCCCTTTCCCCCTCCAGCAGGTCTCCCCTTTTCTCCCGTCGAATCCCCCTCCCATGCGCATACTCGTCACCGGCGGCGCCGGATTCATCGCCTCGCACATCACTGACCGCTACCTCGCCCTCGGCCACGAGGTTGCTGTGCTCGACAACCTCTCCACCGGTAAGCGCGAGAACCTCAACCCCCAGGCCCGACTCTACGAGGTGGACCTCACCGAGCCTGACTGCGTCCTGCAGGCCCTCCAGGACTTCCGCCCGCAGGTCATCAATCATCACGCCGCTCAGGCCTCGGTGGCTATCTCAGTGCAGCACCCACAGTTGGACGCTCAGACCAACGTCCTGGGCATGGTCAATCTCCTGGAGGCGGCCCGCATGACCGGCGCCCGCCGCGTGATCTACTCCTCCACCGGTGGGGCCATCTACGGCGAGACCGACCGCCTCCCCACGCCCGAGGATCACCCCCTGCACCCGCTCTCGCCCTACGGCTGCGCCAAGCTCTGCGGCGAGCACTATCTGACCACCTGGCAGCGCCTGCACGGCCTGGAGTACGTCATCTTCCGCTACGGCAACGTCTACGGCCCCCGCCAGGACGCGCACGGTGAAGCCGGGGTCGTATCCATCTTCGGCGGCTTGCTCCTGGCCGGCGAGCAGCCCACCATCTTCGGCGCCGGTCACAAGACGCGCGACTACATCTACGTCGCGGATGTCGTGGAGGCCAACGTGCTGGCCCTGCGAGCGCCCGCCAACAACCTGTACAACATCGCTACCAGTCTGCAGACTACGGACCAGCAGGTCTTCGACGCCCTGGCGGCCGCCACCGGCTACTCCGGCCCGCCCATCTACGGCCCGGAGCGCCAGGGCGATCTGCAGCACTCCTGCTTGGACACCACCAAAGCCCGCCGTGAACTGGGCTGGCAGCCGCGAGTGACCTTTGCCGAGGGCGTGGCCCGCACGGTGGAGTGGCTACGCGAGCGGCCGTAGGGGCGGCAACTTCCTGCCGCCCGGTGGTGGCGGCCGCGGTGGCCTCCGCCTGCAGGGGCCGAAGGCGAGCACGGCGCGCAGCGCCGCGCGCAAGCATCCGACCCAAAATCAAACGGGTTCTCCACCTCCCCCTATCCTGCCACGCAGGAGGCGCGGAGTGAGACCGAATACACCCCATGAACCTTCGCGAACCAGAACCCTCCTCCTTCAGCGCGGTGCTTAACCGCTACCTGCGCCTGAAAGGGTACACTCGGCACGGCGCTGAGGTGCTGGCGGCCGTCCTGTGGCCCCAGGCCGTTGGCCCCTGGTACTCGCGCCATACTGAGGTAATCCGGGTGGAAAATGGCGTGGTCACCATCCATTGCGACTCGGCTCCCCTGGCCCAACAACTGGTGGCCGACTCCGACAAGATCCTCAGCCGCCTCAACCGCATGGTCGCCCATCATCTGGCCGCTGAAAACTCCTCCGGCTCAACTGAGCCCCCCCCCGTGCTCCGCGAGATCCGGGCAACCACTGCCTACCAGGGCCGCAGCCGACCTTACTACGCCCCTCACCAAACTCCCGTTACTCCCCGTCCCCGCCCCGGCGAGATCGAGTCCTTGCCCCTTACCCCGGAGGAGGAAGCCTACGCCCAGGACTTGGCCACGCAGATAGACGACGAGAACGTCCGCCGTCGCTTCCTGGCCGCCTTGCGCAGCAGTCTCCGACTCCGCCACTGGCAACGCGCCCAGGGCTGGCACCCCTGCCCCACTTGCGACTGCTTGCTCCCCCCCGAACAGTCTACCTGTCTCTTCTGCAACCCTCCCCCCGCACCCCCACAAGTGCGCGAGTGATCGCCCCCTGCCGCGCCGGCTAGCCTCCCCGTGCGACCCGCCGCTTCCCGGCCGCAACTTTTTTCCGCGACACATTTCACACCTTCGTGTATGCTTTGCCTACCGACAACCCGCTGAACCCCACATCCCCCCCGCCCGAAACCGTGCATACACGTCGCCTTTGTGGAAAAATAGGTGGAAAACATCGTGGACAACGTCGTGGAAACTGTGGATAACCCCACCGCTCCATACACCGTTTAGACACTATTTAGAAACCTAAAAGCCATTTCATACAACTTTGTGTTTCTGCCCTCGGCCAAGATTTTTTCCCCGACCCCTTTACAGCGAGCCGCTTCGGTGCTACTATACCCCCACACGGAGGGAGAGTGGTTTTCCACATATGTGGAAAACTCTTGTGTAAAACTCGCGCGCCACACCGTAGCCTTCTACCTGCCGCAGCAACGCACCCAGCCGCCTCTCTGCCGCCCCTCTCCCGCTCCCCGTTGTGTATGCGCCCGCCACCTTTCATCATTCTCGGGCGCATTGTCGGTCGACGTGCGTCTCGGGCGGAGCCGGGTCACCACCCCTGCTGGCCCGGCTCCCGTCCCGGGGCGGCGCGGCGCGATCCGCCCGGTCCATCATCTCTGCATCCTGGGAGGTGCCGTTGTCTCCATGGTTGCCGAAAGCTCCTCTTCGCTGCAAGAACTGTGGGATAGCGCCCTGCCGCTCTTGGCCGAAAGACTCGGTCAAGCCACCTGCGATTCCTTCCTCCGCCCCGCCCAAATCGAAAGCTTCAACGGCGACACCCTCGCTTTGCGTCTCCCTAACGAATTCGCCCGCAATTGGCTCCAGGAGAGATACCCTGGAGCCATCGACGCTTGCCTCTCCGAGATCCTCCACCAGCCCATTGTCGTTGCCCTGGGAGTGGCCGAAGCCCCGCCGCGAGCATCGTCCCCCGAGCCCCCTCTCCTCACCGGCGAAGACAGCCTGGACTCTGCCCTGGAGCCCCCTTCCTCCGAAGAAACTCGGGCCGCGCGTCGCCAGCCCGGCATGCTCAATCCCAAGTACACCTTCTCCAACTTCGTCGTGGCTGACTGCAACCGCTTCGCCCACGCCGCTGCCCTCCGCGTCGCCCGCGCCCCCGGGCGCAACTACAACCCGCTCTTCATCCACAGCAAAGTCGGCTTGGGTAAGACTCACCTGATGCAGGCTATCGGCCACATGGTCCTGGCCGAGCAGCCTCGCTCCCGCGTCATCTACCTCTCGGCCGAAGACTTCGTCAACGACTTCCTCGCGGCTCTGCGCGACGGTACCATGCCCCGCTTCCGTGAGACCTTCCGCTCTGCTGACGTCATCTTGGTTGACGACATCCAGTTCATGGCCTCTGCCGCCCGCGACGCCTCCGAAGAGGAGTTCTTCCATACTTTCAACGCTCTCTACCAGACTAACAAGCAGGTCGTAATTGCCTCCGACTGTCCCCCCCGCCAGTTGCAGCTCATCAACGACCGCCTGCGCAGTCGTCTGGAGATGGGGATCGTCGCCGACCTGCGCTGCCCCGATGTGGACACCCGCGTCGCCATCCTCGCCAAGAAAGCCCAGACCGAGGGTGTAGACCTGCCCCTCGATATCCTCGAGTTCGTCGCCCAGAAGATCGTCTCCAACATCCGGGTGCTCGAAGGCGCCTTGCTCAACATCTGTGCCCACCTTTCCCTGGACCCCACACCGCTCACCATATCCCAGGTAGAGGAGATCATCGCGGACTATTCCACCGCTTCCTCCGAGCGTCGCATCACGGTCCAGGAAATTGCCCAGTTCGTCGCCGAGCAGATGAAGTGCGACCTGGAAGAGATAGTGGGCGCCAAGCGCAGCCAGGAGATTGTCTATCCTCGGCAAATCGCCATCTACCTCTGCCGTGAACTCACCGATGTCTCCTACGAGAAAATCGGCGAGTACTTCGGCGGTCGCGACCACAGCACCGTCCTGCACAGCTACAACAAGATAAGCGAGATGCTGACTACCGATGAGCGCACCCTGTGGCTGATCAACGACCTCAAGACCGCGCTCCAGGGAGACTGAAACCCTCCGCCCGAACTACCGACGGCTTCAGTGGCGTCTCGGAAAACCTATGCTCCCCTCCTACCGCCAAGACCAACCACGGGGGGACCTCTCTGCTTGTGGCCCTCCTCTCCCCCAGGGAGAAGAAGGCAGCCGAGTGAGGCCTCCAACTCCCCCTCTCCCCCAGGGAGAGGGGGGCACGGGGGTCCAGGCCCCTCCTCGGCCGCTCGTGTGTACAAACCCTCGGAAGACCCGTGTTCATCCAGTTGACAACCTCCCCGCTCCTGTGGATAATCTTCCGGGCAGTGGAAAGTGTGGATAAGCCTAGCCTGCCTTCCCCAAAGTTACACACACTTGCATCGCGCATACCGACTGGGTTGCCGGCAGTTTTCCACCTTTTCCGCCGACCTACTGCTACTGCTGCTGAAATTTACATTTCTTCTCCTCTCAGCAGCCTCTTGCTCTGCTTACCGTAACCGAGGAGGATCATCCCCATGCTGAAGGCTTCCTGCTCTCAGGGATCGTTGCACGAGATCCTGCAGATCGTGTCCCGAGGGGTATCCGGACGCAGTACCCAACCGGTGCAGAACAACATCTACCTCTCCAGCGCCGACGGGGCTTTGCGCCTAGTGGCGACCGACCTGGAGTACCTTAGCATGGACGCACGGGTTCCCGCCACCGTAGACGAAGACGGCGAGGTAACCGTCCCTGGCCGTGTCTTCAACGAGATTGTGGCCAGCCTGCCTGAAGACGAAGTCTCCTTGCAGTGCGAGGGGCCGGGCGAGCTGAGCATCCGCTGCGGCAAGTCCAACTACCGCGTCCGTGGTTTGCCTGCCGACGACTTCCAGTTCCTTCCCAGTGTGGACGCCGAGGTGGAGTTCACCCTCCCCGAAGGTGACCTGCGCAAGCTCCTCAGCCAGACAGTCTTCGCCTGCTCTCAGGATGAGACCCGCCCCATCCTCACCGGCGCACTCTTTTATGCCCGCCCTGAGACGCTGGTGGTGGCGGCTACCGACACTTATCGCCTGGCGGTGCGTCTTCTCTCCCTGCCCCTGGGCGTGGAGGAAGAGAAGAAGGTCATCGTCTCCGCCCGTGTCCTGGGCGAACTGATGCGCATCCTGGAGGAGGATTCTGCCTCGCCCATCACCATTCGCCTCTCCAAACGCCTGGTGGAGTTCGAGGTCAGCAGCCTCAAGGTTGCCTCCCGGCTGATCGAGGGCGAATTCCCCAACTACGAAAAAGTCATTCCTCAGGAGCCCGACAAGAAACTCGTGCTGCAGGTCCCCGCGCTGGAGCGAGCCCTGCGCCGCGCCTTCATTGTGGCTCGCCACGACAGCAATCGTGTAGTCTTGCGCGCCGAAGACGGCCTGCTGCGCATCTCTGCCCAGGCCCCGGACGTCGGCGCGGTGCAAGAAGAGGTGGAGGCAGAGCTGACCGGGGACCCCCTTGAGATCGCCTTCAACGCCCGCTACCTGCTCGACGTGCTGGAGGCGGCGCGCAGCGAGCAGATTGCCGTTCACCTGGCCGGATCGCTGAACCCCGGCACGCTCCGCCCCCTAGGCCGCGATGACTACACTTACGTCGTCATGCCCATGCAGATAGTGACCTAGCCTCTCCCCACCACTACGGGACGCGAAACCTTCTCGGTGGCACCGGCGTCTCGCCGGTGTCTCTGTAGGGTACCGCGCTATCCGCTGTAGGGCGCGGGCTCGTACCGCGCCTCCGGGTAGGGGCGGCACCTCGTTCCCTCCCGGTCGCGGTTACCGCGGTGGCCTCCGTATGGTCCCTATGGAGAGGCCGTGTCGAGCGGCGTCCGACAGGGCGCAGGGAGGCCGGCCCGCCCCTTCTCGCTAACCCCGGCGTCTCGCCTATCCTACCGGGCCCGGGCTCCGTACCGGCCCGCCCGGTCGTGGTTACCGTGGTGGCCTCCCCTGGAGGGGCCGAATGCGAGCCTGCCGCAGGCAGGCGAAATATCCGGCCCAGGGGCGCCTCCCCCGCAGGAACTTCCTCCTCCGCGCCGAACTATCATGACATGCGCACCCTTCCCCTCCTCCTCACCCTCCTCGCCCTGCCCGCGCTAGCCGCCGAGCCGCCGACCTTCCCGGTCTCCTTCACCACCACCCGCCCCGGCAAGGTCTCAGTCAACGTCTTCACCGCCCAGGGCAAACTCGTCCATCAACTCGCCGTCGGTCTACCGATGGACCCCGGACCACACACCCTCCAGTGGGACGGCTGCGACGACGCCGGCCGGCCAGTCGCGCCGGGCGCCTACTCGGTCCGCGGCCTCTGTGCCGATCTGCGCTCCGTCTGGGACGGCAAGGTGTGCAACACCAGCCCCTCCCCCGGCGACGACTCCCTGCAGTACCGCACCGGCCAGTACACCGACGTCTTCGCCCTCCCTGACGGCGGCCTGCTGACCTGCTCCGCCTGGGGCGAGCGCGCCCGCATGTGCCAGCGCCTGGGCGTCCCGCCCGATTATCCCGTCACCTGGTCCACCCAGGTCGTGGACTACTGGGGTCCCTCGGTCAGTTGCACCTTCGGCCTGGCCTGCGCTGCCGATGACGAGCACCTCTACGTCATCTCCGCCAAGCTCCACAAGCCCGATCCCCAGGGCCTGGAGGGCCTCTCCCGCTGGCGCCTGAAAGACGGCGTCCGCGTCCCCTTCAAGACCGGCGGCCCCGGTGACGAATTCGGTGTCCTCCTGCTCAGTGAACCCCGTGGCCCCCTCGGCTGGAACTGGGGCCTCGCCCCGGGACGGGATCCCTTCGAGGGCCTGGACGCCGTCGGTCTCACCTACAAGCACGGCTTGCTTTACGTCGCCCGCCAACTGGCCAATCGAATAGACCGCCTCGATCCTAAGACCGGCCAGGTGGTCGGCTCCCTCGAGGTTTCCCGCCCCCGCCGCCTGGCCTGGGACGCTGCCGGTGAGAATCTCTATGTCACCACTCCCCGCCAGCTCCTCCGCTTCGGCCGCAACGACACGCAGGGCCAGGTCCTGGCCTCCGGCTTCTCCCTCGCCACCGGCGTCGCCGTCGGCCCCACCGGCGACCTCTACGTCACCGACCTGGGCGCCTCGCAGCAGCTCAAGGTCTTCTCCCCCGAGGGCAAGCTCCTGCGCACCTTCGGCGTCAAGGGTGGACACCAGGGCGGCCGCATCGCTCCCGATCTGCTGGACAACCCCCTCGGCGTCTCCGTCGGGCCCGACGGCGCCATCTACCTCGCCGACTATGGCGGCGAGCGTATCCTCGCGCTCAACCCCGACTTCACCGTCCGCAAGCAGATCTACGGCACCATGACCTACTGCATGTCCCTCTCCGAGCTAGACCCCAGCCTCGTCTATCGCTGGTGGCCACGACAGGACCTGTGGGAGTACCGCGTTGACTACCGCACTGGCCAGGCCGTCCAGACCCGCCGCTGGCGCTATGACCGCTGCGGCCTGAGCCTCGACTGGCGCTTGGATAGCGCCAAGGTTCAGTTCCGCCGCTGGAAAGGCCGCACCTTTGCCATCTGGGCCGGCCATGGCGTCATCGCCGAGATGGACGGCGACCGCCTGCTCCCCCGCGTCATCCTGAGCACAGGCGCCCTGCCCAAGATTGTGGTAGACGACAACCCCCCCTCTCTCCCTGAGAGAGGGGGGCAGGGGGGTGAGTCCGACCCCGGCCCCTGGGTCTGGCGTGACCGTAACCTCGACGGTCGCCTGCAACTCTCCGAGTTCGAGTTCGGCACCTGGAATCACGCCTGGAACTACCACGACGGCCAGATGGACGCCGCCGGCAATCTCTACATCCCCCAACTGTGGACCAACTACCGTGACCCGGTGCTCATGCCCGCCGGCATCCTCACAGTCCCCTTCGAGGGCCTCGACGAGCAGGGCCTGCCCAGGTACCACTGGAAATCCGCCCAGTGGATCATCAGGATCGCCGGCACCGGCATCCCCCACAAGGACATGGCCGGCGTCGAGGTCGAGTACGTAGTTGGCCGCGACGGTGTCAACTACATCCCCAACCCCGGCACCTGCGCTCTGGACCGCGAGGGCAACTACCTGGTCACCGACGCCGGCGACATCTTCAGCAATCCCAACCGCCCCCTCAGCCTGCGCAAGTACTCTCCCACTGGCGAGCTGCTCTGGCAGGTCGGCCAGCGCCAGTGGCACGCCCGCCGTAAGCCCGGCGATATCTCCTTCGCCGGCTTCTTCAGCGGCGATATTGACCAGCGCTACTTCTTCTACATTGACTACGACGGCACCATGAACGGCTGGGACGCCGACGGCCTCTGGCTCGGCCGCCTCTTCGCCGATCTGCCCCGCGAAGTGCAGAATCTGGGCGAGTGCTTCCACGGCTGGATCTTCCGCCACCCCAACGGCAGGATCTACGCCTACTCCTCGCCTGACTGCACCTACCGCATGTCCCGTATCATCGTCGAAGGGCTGGACAAGATTGAGCACTTCTCTGGCACCGTAACCGTAGACCAGACTCCCCCTCCCCGCCCGCCGGCGGTCACCGAACAGCCCCCGTGGCGGGTCTTGCGCGTCCGGGGGCCGATCCAGATAGACGGCATCATCGGCCCTACCGAATGGGGCACCAACACCGACACCCAGGCGCCCGTCCACTTCTACGTGGACGACCATCCCTGGGCCCTCTCCTGGGCCCAGTGGGACAACGACGCGCTCTACCTGGCCTGGCAGATCTGGGACTCCACCCCGGCCGTCAACATGTCCCGCGGTGAGATGAAGTGGTCCGGTGACCAGGTGGAGTTCATGATCCGCGCCCAGCCCGACCTCCTCGGCGCCTCCGGTCCGGGCGGACACAGCGCCACCGAGTACCAGCTCGCTATCGGCCCCGACGCCGACGGCAAACTCAGCGCCTTTGTCCAGATGAACGGCAGCGACAAGCAGGGGAAGGACCTGCCCGGGGTGGAGATTGGCTTGCAGGTGCGCCCGGACAAATCGGCCTACACCATGGAAGCGCGGATCCCCTGGGCCTCGCTGGGCGACTGGCGCCCTCAGGCGGGGGATCAAGTCAAGTGGAACATGATCATTGACTGGGGCACCCGCGACGGCACTGCCTGGGACCACCACGCCAAATTCGCTGCCGGCCTGCACACCGCCCCCGCCAACTGGGGCACCGCAGTCTTCGAGTAGCGCCGGCCACCTTATCGCCGCCCGGCGGTGGTTGTCGGGGTGGCCTCCCCTGGGAGGGGCCGAATGCGAGGACGGCCCACAGGGCCGCTCGCAAGCATCCGGCCCACCGCCCTTTTCCCGCGCCCGGCTCGTGCGGCCCCCCCTCCGGTAGGGGCGGCAACTTGTTTGCCGCCCGGCGGTGGTTGTCGGGGTGGCCTCCCCTGGGAGGGGCCGCCCGAGGCGTCCGCGCCGAGGCCGGCCCGCCCCCTCCCGGTAGCCCCGCCATCTCGCCGCTGCTGCAGAGCGCGGCCTCCCTCCCGCGCCTTCCGGCTCCCCCCCTCCCTACCAGGGAGGGGGCCAGGAGGGGCGGCGGCAACGCTTCGCCGCTTGCCTCGCCTTTACATCCCCCTCCCCCCTCGCTATAATCGCCCTGTCTGCCGTGTCGATCCCCAGCCGGTACGTGCCCCCCCGGACTCCGCGGCAGCAGGTCCCTGTGGATGAAGAAGATCTTCGTGCTGGGCATTGATGCCCTTTCGCCTGACCTGGTCGAGCGCTGGGTCGAAGCCGACTACCTGCCTAACTTCCGCCGCATAATGACGGAGGGGGCCTTCGGTCGCCTGCGCTCGACCGGCGAGTTTTCCAGCCCCCAGGCCTGGCCCTCCTTCCTCACTGGCGTCAATCCCGGCAGGCACGGTATCTTCAGCTTCGTCCAGCACGTTCCCCGTAGCTACGCTACCGAGAACGTCACCGCCCGCAATATCCGTGTCCCCACCGTCTTTGAGCTGCTCAGCCGGGCTGGAGCCCGCGTCGCCAGCCTCAACGTTCCCTTCACCTTCCCTCTCGCCGAGCTCAACGGTGTCGGCATCGCCGACTGGCTCTGCCCCTCCCTGGCCTCCCCCGGCGCTACCTGGCCTCGCGAATTGGCCGCCGACTTGCAGCGCCGCTACGGCACTTACCCCTTCCACGCCGACATCAAGCGCCACGTCCGCGCCGGCCACTACGACCGCGCCGTTCGCAACTGCCTGGAAGGGGTAAAGATCAAGGCCGAAGTCGGCCGTGACCTGTACCGCCAGGGCCCCTGGGATCTGTTTGTCCTCGCCTTCGTCGAGACCGACGCCGTCCAGCACTACTTCTGGCACTTCTCCGACCCGGCCCATCCTCTCTATGCCCAGGCCGATCGCGCCCGCTGGGGGGAGCCGATCCTCCAGGTCTACCAGGCCCTCGACGCGGTCCTCGGGGACATCCTGGCGACCCTCGACGAAGACACCCTCCTGCTGATCATGTCCGACCACGGCGGGGCCATCGGCAGCCGGGGCCGCAACTACATGCCCGGCCTGCTGGAGCATCTGGGGCTGCTCTCTAAGAAAGGCGCCGCGGCGGGGGCCCTGCGTCCCCTGCGCAATCGCGTCCGGGGCCTGACCGAGGCCGTCCACGGCTTCCTCCCCCACGCCTTCAAGATGCGCCTATATAACAGCCGGCTGACCGGCCCCCTCATCGAGCGCTTCTTCGCCCGCTCTTTCACCGCCGACAACGACTGGCCCCGCACCCGCGCCTATTCCTACTACTGGGAGACCGCCCCCTGGGTCAATCTGGCCGGCCGCGAGCCCCAGGGCATCGTCCAACCCGGCGCCGAGTACGAGCAGGTCCGCCAGGTCATCCTTGACGCCCTTTCCTCCGCCACCGACGAGACCACCGGCGAGCCCGCCGTCGAGCGCGCCTTCCGCCGCGAGGAGGTCTACTCCGGCCCCGACCTGGAGCACGTCCCCGATATCGGCATCTGGTGGAACCGCCGCATTCCCCTCTACGGCCCGCTGCGCGTCGAGACCGTCCCCGGCCTGGTTTACCAGCAGGAGATGGACGTGGGGATGCTGCCCGGTGGGCATGATCCCCTGGGCACCGTCGCCGCCTGGGGCGACGGGCAACTGCCCGCGGAGACCCTGGAGGGTGCTCGCATCGAGGACCTAGCCCCCACCATCCTCACCCTGCTCGGCCAGCCCCTTCCCGCCCACCTCGACGGCCGCCCGCTGGTGGCGCCTTCCGCCCCCGCCGAGACCTCTGCCCCTGCCGCCTCCGCTCCCACGCTTGAGGGCGCCCTCGCTCCTGCCTCCGCAGAGCCTTCCGCGGCGCCCTCCCCTCCGGCTGACACCCCCTACACCCACGACGAAGAGGAGATCGTCACCGAGCGCCTGCGGAATCTGGGGTACATGTAACTGCCCTACGGCACGGGCGTCTCGCCAGCGCCCCTGTAGGGCGCGGGCTCCGTACCGCGCCGCCCGGTGGTGGTTGCTGTGGTGGCCTCCCTCTGGAGGGGCCGTGTCGAGCCGCGTCCGATAGGACGC
>FWPV01012846.1_pt1 | contig 12776 bp, 8 predicted proteins | sample 2228371 | NCBI WGS metagenome assembly FWPV01 (sample SAMEA103939776, study PRJEB20133) | metagenome | reverse complement strand
TCACATTTGCTGGATTTGTCAAAGGTCCAAGCACATTGAAAATCGTTCTCACCCCAAGCGATTATACTCTAAAACTCCACATACGCGCTCAAGCCGTGCAGACCACCCTCGCGCCCGAACCCGCTCTCTTTGTAGCCCCCGAATGGGCTGGCAGGGTCGAACTTATTGTAGGTGTTGCACCAGACGACGCCCGCCTGCACTCGCCGAGCGAACTCCAAGTAGCGACTGCCCTTGCTCGTCCAGACGCCCGCCGAAAGCCCATAGCGCGTGTTGTTCGCAATCGCCACCGCTTCCTCAGGCGTGCGGAAGGTCATCACCGCCAGCACCGGACCGAAAATCTCCTCGCGTGCGACCGTGTGCGCCATGCTCACCTTGTCCAGAATCGTGGGGCGATACCAGTACCCGCGCTCAGGCAGGGCGCAGTCGCTCTGATAGAGCTCAGCACCCTCCTGAACCCCTAACTGCACAAGGCTCTCAATTTTGCGCAGTTGGGGCAGGGAGTTGATAGCACCCACATCGGTGTTCTTGTCCAACGGGTCGCCCACGCGCAAGAGTTGGATACGACGCTGGAGCTTGCGCAACACGATCGGGTAGATGCTCTCCTGCACCAGCAATCGGCTCCCAGCACAGCACACATGCCCCTGATTGAAGTAGATGCCGTTGATGATGCCCTCTATGGCTTGGTCGATGTCGGCGTCCTCAAAAATCACATTCGCCGCCTTGCCACCGAGCTCGAGTGTGAGTTTCTTGCGTGTGCCTGCGACAGCGCGCTGGATCTTCTTGCCGACCTCGGTGCTTCCCGTGAAGGCGACCTTATCCAAGTCGGGATGTTGCACAAGCAGTGCGCCCGTCTGCCCGTCGCCCGTGACGATGTTCACCACGCCGGGGGGCAGTTCCGCTTGCTGGAACACCTCACACATCAGTAGGGCAGTGAGGGGTGTGGTCTCGGCAGGTTTCAGCACCACCGTATTGCCACAGGCGAGCGCAGGCGCCACCTTCCACGCCAACATCAGCAGGGGGAAGTTCCACGGGATGACCTGCCCTGCCACGCCGAGCGGTCGGGGCGTGCGTCCCGGAAAGGCATACTCCAGCTTATCTGCCCAACCCGCATAGTAGAAGAAGTGCGCGCTCACCAGCGGGATGTCCACATCGCGCGACTCGCGGATGGGCTTGCCCCCGTCAAGGCTCTCCAGCACCGCGAACTCGCGCGACCGCTCCTGCACGATTCGGGCGATTCGGAACAGATACTTGGCGCGCTCCTTGCCCGGCAGTTTGCTCCAGACCTCTTCATAAGCGCGCCGTGCCGATTGAACCGCGCGGTCAATATCTTCAGCACCTGCGTAGGCGACCTCGGCGAGCACCTCCTCACTGGCAGGGTTGATGGTCTGGAAGTACTGCCCGCTCTTGGGTTCCACGAACTCGCCGTTGATGAACAGCCCGTAGCGCGGCTCGATTTTGACGATATTCCGCGCTTCAGGGGCAGGAGCGTAATCCCAACCCCCGACAGTGCGATTCTGCCCGTTAGTTTCACTGTTTCTTCTCATCGCTCGTGTCGCCTTTCTTGGTGATTTTACCTCCCTCGCGTGGGCTGGCGTCGATTTCGTTTTTGAAGGTCTGGTTGCCCACCTTCTTCTCCTTGCGATAACGCCCCACCACAACGACCTTGTCGCCGTCGTCGACATCGGGATGCCCATAGGTGAACACATTCACCCTGTCGCGCCCGCTTCGGAGTTGGAAAGTGGTGTACTCGTTGCCTGCTCGTGAGACCCGCTTGTCGATACGCTCCACCGTGCCTTCCACCTGTACGAGTTTGTTATCAAACTTGTCTGGCTCTTTCTGGATGGCACTGATGGTGGTTTTGATGGGCGTCTCTTTGGGTTTGGCTGGCTCTTTTTGAGCGATGGTAGGCAGAGCCACCAGCAGGATTAGTCCTAACAAGGTTACCGATATGCGCATTCGTTGCCTCCTGAGCAAATCTACGCCCTTTCCCGAAAGATTCCTGCTTTGTGTGAAAAAGTGGCAGGAATCGGCAAGGCTGGAGCGAACCTGTTATCGTGGGTGAGTGATGCCTGCTTCCAAAAGTAGAGGCGGAAATGTGAGGGTAAAGGGTAGAAGAATGGGTGGTGGGTGTTAACAAAATGCACAGGTGGGGATACATTAATAGGTAGAGGCGGAGAGGGCGAGTGTGCCCTATGAGGACCGCCTTGCAGAAATCAGATGATGGAGGTAGACGCGATGAGACGTCGATGGTTAGGGGTGGCGCTGATAGCAAGCCTTGTAGGCAGTGGAGTGGCTCAGGGTTTAGAGCATGCGATGGAGCCAGACCCGATGGCGTTGTATCGTCATATTGCGACGCTGAGCACGAACGGGATGAGAACCGCTGTCCATGAAAAACTACCTCTACAACAAAGTCCTATACAACAACCTATACAACAAAGTCCTACCACTAACAATCAGTGCACAGGTTTACAATGTACTAATCAAATCGGTTGCACCACAGGAGAGTGTACTCGTGGAGTATGTACCTCTCAGAATAGTTGCACCGACCAGTCTAAATGCACAGGTTCAGACGCTTGTACGGCTGGAGTTTATTGTACTGACGATCAGAATTGTACTGTATCAGGAACGTGTACAAGAAGCCTGAACGCATGTACGAAATCTGGTAGCTGCACTTTGGGAGATAATTGTACTGCAACTGGAAATAATGATAACTGTACGCGTGGTCGACACTGTACGGATGGTCAGAGGCAAGGTGGTGTTTGCACCGCTGGAAAAGGTTGCACAGGTGGACAATTATGTACGGCAGACCGTATCTCCACACGCAATGGAGGCAGCTGCACTGTGGATCCTGTATGCACTGTAGGAGGGGGGCTACTTTGCTCTATGGGTTTACAGTGTACAAACAGCAGGAACGTACAGGTTTTTCCAGATAAGCCTACGACAACCCCCTTATTTGCTTCAAATCGTCCTTTGACCCCGGAGTCTGAACCTGTGTGGGTTTTATGGCTATCCGTGGTATCAATAGCTGGAAGTTTATTTTTGACTGGAAGTTTATTTATGACAGGAGGGAAGCGATGGGGTTCGTACTTTCAAGATTGATGGTTATCGCTGTGTCAGCTAACTTCCTAACAGTGGGCTATGCAAGCCTGCAAGAAGCCTTTGTGCGCTATGAAGCGGGGTTCTACACCTACCCTGAGATTGCTGCGAAGCTCAGCTCCGAGGCGCACCGAGTCCGCGTGGCGCCCGCGCTTAGCCAGCGAGTTGCATTCCTGTCGCTTCAACCCCAACCCTTGAGCAAGGTGAAACAGGTTTTAGCGTCCGCTCTGGGGGTTCGCTTTCGTTTAGTGCAGAGCAAGGACGGCAACGAGCAGTGGCTGATGGATGCTGAGCCAAAACGCACTGAAGAAGAACGCGCGTTATGGAATGCTCTTGTCGGTTTCTGCTACCGAACGCTCCAGTCCCAAGCAGAAGAACAGCAGAAGTTTTACGCGGCTCTTTTTGAAGACATAGGGTGGGAGGCTGTACAAATTTCACTGGAGCCTTTGGCAAAGGGATGGAGCTCTCTCCATCAGTTAGAAATAAGGCAGAAAAGCCTGAGTGAGCCAAACTTGCCCCTGTTGCTGTCGCAACTCAACCCACCTGCAGGATGGTTCGATACTCCTTTGGGGAGGCGCGTGCGTCAGCTCGCTCAACAACCGCAGCTTCAACCGCCTGAGTTTATGGGTCTCAACAAGTTCGGGGTAGGGGATGACCAGTTAGGAGAAGAATGGGAACGGCTAACCTCCCAAGAGCGTGAAATGCTTTACACGATGATGCTTGCTCACCCCGACCTTGTTGCGGAGCGCTGGCTAATGAGCCGAATTCCTCTTCAAAAGCTGTTGACTAGCACTGTCGTAGCAAAAGCCTTGGAAGAGGGCGATGCCCAAGCCAGCATAGATTGGTGGCTACCATCGAATGAATCGGCTCCTTATGATGTCGAGCGCGTTACGCTTATTCTGAGGGCAGAATGTCGCCACTTTGGGTTAATGCTTGAGTTATATGTGAAACTGCATGCCGAGGGGCGTGCCGATTCCATCGGCGCAGGATTAGGCTTGTCCCTCAGTTGGAACGACTGGGAGGAGCGTATACTGGGCGATGGATTTCGTAAGCGGGTAGCGGAATGGCGTAAGCAGACAGCCTCGCTTCTGAATGACTCGTGGGCACAACATTCCGTGATGCCCAGCACTTTTCCTCAAAGACCCTCCGGCTTTTGGGCGTGGCTAATGGGGCTTGCTCAACAGACGCGGGCGAACATCGTGTGCGATTTCGATGTCTTACAATCGTTCTGGTACGATACGAATATCGCCTATGCCCAAGCCTTTTCCCAAGGGGCGAGATGGCTGGCTTACGAGGAGTCGGGAATCGTCGTTTTTCACAACCCGTTCGCGTTTTGGGGACGGCTTGCCGCCTTTCCTTCAGCCGCCTACCTCGAGCTGGCACGCCAGATAAAAACAGAGACCGCCTCGCTTTCTGAGGAAGAGAGTCGGGAGTTAGGCATCCCTTCCAGAGAACTGATGGCTGTGCCTTTGGATGCTTGGCAGGCTTATGTGCGCCGAGTGCCGCCATCGCTCCAAAAACGCTGGCAACTTGCAAGGGAATGCTTCAAAGATTTGCCTGTTCCGTGTGAGATAGATAGCGATTCATATGGGGTCGCATGGCTCCTCACACGATTATCGCCTGTTAGACGCTCGATGATTTTGCGGCAGGGTGGAAGGATACCAGTGAGAGACCTTTTGCTGACCGCTCAGCCTCGCGACTGGTATCTTGTGCTGGGATGGCTTTCGCGTGAATTCACAGAGGATGAATCGACGGCGCGTCTCTTCGCTCAGGTGGGATGGCTTGAGTGGCAAGTGGAACGGGTACAGGAGGGCACGCTGAAGGCACTCTCCCTGACGCTGTATCTGTTTATGCCTGCCTCAACCTCGTTGGACAGCCCTGAAGTAGAGTGTATTGGGAGTGGACACATTTGCCTGATTGTCCCCTTTATGGAACACAACTTTCAAGAAGGTGTCCCAGAGCAATCTAAGAAAGCAAGGTAGAATGGAGCGATGAGAAGCATTCTCTGGCTGTTTGGGATAGGGATGACTGGGCTTTTACACGCGCAGTCGGCTCAGGTTGCCTACCCCACCGACTACTACTCTTTTGAAGAAATCGCCCGCGCCCTGTCCGTAGAGGAGCGCACCGTGACCTGCGACCCTGCCCTGCGTCAGCGCATGGCACTGCTTTCGCTCAAGCCCCGCCCGTGGAACGAAGTCCGACGCCTGCTGGAACAAGGCTTGGACTTGGAGATTGTGCGCATCAGCAAGGAACAAGATGCGTGGCATCTTCGGCGTCGCAAGGAGGTAGTTCAGCAAGAGAGGAAGTTGTTAGACCAGCTGGCGCAGGTGCTGGAGAAAAAACTAAACGGCAAGACCCCCCAACGCTATCCGAACTGGTCCGAGATACTCCGTTCGCTGCCTTCAGATATCAAGGAGGAAGACCTACACGCTTTACAGGAGTGGCGTTCACAGATGGAGGAGTTCCTGAAAGGTTCATCGGATGAGAGAGAGGAGTTGGGAGATGCGGGAGAGGAATCGGGGGAACTTCGACGCCTTTTGGGTCATCGTCTGGAAAAGTTTGGGCGGATGCCATCGTCGCCCAGACTGGTGCACTGGGCACGCAGTCAGGCAAAACTACCCAAAGAGGAGTTCCTACGCCGTTTTGGAACTTACTTTGGCGAGTATATGATTTCGCTCGATGAAGAGGCACGAACGCGCTACATTCTCCTCGCTCTCTCGGAGGGTCTTCTCCATCGTGAGGACATCCTGCTTGTAAACCACCTGTGCACACTTTTGCAGCGTAGAGAGGTCGCTCGTCAGACGCTGGAGCAGGGCTTGGTGATTTTGCACTCATCCCTGCCCCCAGAGGTCGCGATGCGCTTGTCAGCATCCAGCGATGGACCCCAAAGGATGTCCCAAGCCGTGGGCATGCTGGTGTATCGGAGCGAGCCTGAGCCAGACCAAATCCAACTTGTCCGCACACCGTATGTGTTAGACATGGTGAAGGGGACGCTAAAACGCTTTCTAGACGATAATGGCGCGGTGCTTATCGGGGTCGACTCCGATTCGCTAATCGCCCTGTTCAAAGAAATGGATATGGAGCTACACACCCACTATCTACAGGCGACGCAGGAACACCGCAGGTTGACCCAAGACCCAGCCTATCAAACCCCTATCCGCCTTGCTGAAGCACTTGCAGAAAAGTCGGGAAGAGAAGCCCCCATCCGCGTTAGCCTCTATACTTGGTTCGCCCGTTTTGCCGAACAACTTGGGCAAGAGGTCATCGTGGAGCTGTATCCGCAGAGGGCTCCCACTTGGGTATCAAAAGAGGCGCTGTCGCTGTCTCAGGTGGCTTCGCTTCTGGAGGAGGATGGAAACGGGGCGTGGCGTGTGGAACGGGTCGGGGATGTATGGGTTTGGCGCAACTGGCTGGCATTTCTGGATCATGTACCGAACTATCCGCTGGCTGCGATTCGCCAGCTGGTTCGCTCAGGTCGGCAATTCTCGGATTATCTGCAGTTTTACCGCCAAGTCTCTCTGGCGCAAGTGCGTTCGATGTTGCTGTCGGGGTTCGGCGATTGTGCCCACCTATTCTCTGCTGTAGAGAGGATAGACACTCTCTGTGGTTTAGGGGAGACTTGGCTGGTGGTGGCTTTGTTGGGGCGGATTTCGGATTGGGAGCGGGAAGTGCCGAGTTCAGGCGAATTGGAGATACCGCTGAACCGTTTGAGGATGCCACCGAACCTGTTGCAAGAATGGGCATCTCTGCTGACCGAGACGGGTGTGTTGGAAGCGAATGATGAGGTGTTGCAGACACTAATCTGGTTGGGAAGGTCTGGCGAGCTGGCAGACCGGTTGAGTCGTGAGGGTGTCTTGCGCATCAAGGTGCGGGATAGGCAATCCTTCTTTTGCTCTGTGGAAGTGGGAGATAAGCCTCTTGTTGATGGTTTGTTTTACTTCCGCTTGCGTTCCAGCGAGGGCGATGATAGAAGATAAACATGAAGCGTTATTTGGTTGGCAGTCAAGAACCAGTTGTGTTGTGGGGAGCGGTTGTTCTGACCCTTTCGGGGTTCGATTTCGGTTTGACCAATCAGCTATTAGGCGTTGTGATTGCACTTGCGTTGTTTTTGCGACGGGGAAGCGAGGTTCCGACTGAGTACCGACTGATTGCTATGTTTGCTTTGGCACTTATGCTAATAGCACCTACGAACTATCTGTTTCTATCAGCAGGATTGGTACTGATAGCGGCATTGTATGGAACAGTGGAATCCCCTCGCTTGCCCTCAATGTCGCTCGTTCTGGGATGGACGACTGTCCTGTGGAGTGTCTACGACACGGGCTGGCTCACTTCGGAAATCGACAAGGTAAGTTGGGCAATAACAGGATGGCTTACCCAAATGGTGGGATTGCCTGGCATATGGAGTGCCACCCAGAGTCATCTCCTTTTGCTGGTGCCTACTTACTTAGTGTGGTTTATGAATGCATCGCTTGCCTCAATAAGGTCATGGGTTGTTCTGTTGGTTATAATAGTTATATCTCTAATAGTTCTTTTGATGAATCAATGGTTTTGGTATGGATGGATGTTTCTTTTGGTGATTTTTGCCCTTCGCCCGCGCCTGTTCTCTACACATTTGCTGAAAAGTGGGAAAATCATAGGAGCAATTGCCTGCATGAGTCTTGCCCTGTTGATACTTGGGATAGGGATGCGTGGTTCGTTTCGTTGCGCCCCATCATCGATTTCCGTGGGCGTTGTGGAAGGCGGTTTGAAGAGCTTGGAGTTGCCCTCCGCACAACAGATTCAAGCACCTCAGGATGCACTATTTGGCAATCTTCTGCAGGTACTTGCTCTGTATGGATTTGCGGTCGATACGATTGCGCCCGCAGACCTGAAGTCCTCGCTCAGACAGTTAGATGTGCTGGTCGTGATCAATCCGACCCAGCGATTTCCCAAGTCGGTGCAAGTAGCCATACAGGAATATGTTCAATCGGGTGGCGCCCTGTTAGTATTGGGCGACCATACCGACATAGGCGGGATTATGGAGCCTATCAATGACCTAATCGGTTTCACTGACATACGATTGAGGTTCGATAGCGCCATTCCGATGGATTCTCAGTGGCGCTGGAAAGCGTGTTTACGGGGTGGTTGGCATCCTCTCTTTCACGGACGTAAGAACGCAGATTTTGGAATTAGCATAGGGGCTTCACTTGATATAGGACTTCGCGCCCAACCGCTCGTTGTGGGAGAGAAGGCATTTTCTGATATTGGTCGTCCCGATTTTGGAGAGTCTCGGCTGGGAGATATGGAGTACAACATACGCAAGGAGTTACGAGGCGGTCTTGTGTTAGTCGCCGAGCAACGGTACGGGAAGGGTTTAGTTCAGGTTTGGGGCGATACAGCAGGTTTCCAAGATACCAGCCTCACCGACAATCACCACTTTGTTGCCTCACTGGTACATCAGTTATCCTGTCGTCGTCCAGTATCGATTTCTCGGCTTGCGCTCGGGTGTGTGGTGCTTCTGCTGATGGGTGTAGCCTTGTTCTGGCTACGCTCGTGTCCTTACAGATTGGCTTTGCTATCTTTGATGTTCGCAGTAGGTTATCATGGGTTAGGATGGCTCGGTTCAAGGCTCTGGAGTTGTCAAGTGGATATTAAACACAGTGATTTTGCTGTTTTAGACCGTTCCCACGGAGCTCTTTACCCACAACCTCCTTACGAAAAGGGGCTATCCACCTTGAGCGAGACTTTCTTGAGAGTGCGTGTTCCATTATTAGCAGCAGAAGATTTCTCCAAGGGCATCGAGAAGAATCCTCGTTGGTGGGTTATAGTAGCTCCGCTTGTGCCTTACTCCTCTGAAGAAGTAGATGCTCTAGAACAATATGTCCAGTCTGGGGGTAGCCTGATGGTGATTTCAGGTTTCGCGACTGCCTCTTCAGTGCACTCACTTTTGGAGCGTTTTGGAATGAGTATTAGCCAAGTGCCGCTTGGTGCCGCTCACAACTCGCGAGTCGTCTCCTCTTCGTTAAGACAACTTTTGTTGGGGGCTCCAGAGAAGTCGGGCAAGGGGGATAACTTCCGAGATAATGCCCCTTACGATGCCGAGATTAGTTTCAAAGAGTCGTTCAGTGTTAGGGGAGACGATGCGACGCAGCCGTTAGTTCAGTGTTGGGGTCATACAGTTGTCCAATATAAACAAATAGGGAAAGGGAGTGTCGTACTCATAGGCGACAGTCGCTTTGGCTTGGACGAGAATTTGGGATGGAGGGACAATCGGAATGAAAGGAACATTCGCTTACTTATGGCAATATTGGAGAGAAAATGGTAATCGTTTCTATGTTCCAGTGCTCGTTTACCTCTGCGGACTTTTGGGGCTATGTATAGAGCCGCGCACATTCATAGGAGAGGGGTTCTCACCGAACCCAGCGTGGCGATGGTTGGTAGGTCTATTGATGGTCTTGCCAGTGCTGTTCCCGATGCAAGGTTCAGTCCCAAATAGTTTCGCCCTGCGCTGGGGAGCCATAGCATTGATTGGTGCTTTACTCCCCCTCACCCCTTCCTTGCGTATCGCTGGGCTCTTCTGCGGATTGGCTGGCCTCTTGGCTTTTGTGCCTCGGGAGTGGTCTCGTCGACTCACCTACCGTTATTCGGAGATGATAGCGGTGTGGTTAATCACGATTCTGACGCTACATGTATACAACTACCTTGCTTCGCGTGTGGAAGGAATACCCTATTTAGGCTATCTGATGGCTCGAATTGTCGCGCTGATAGGCTACTCAGCCCAAGCAAGTGAGTCTCAAATCTTTATCGAGAGCGAGGGAATCACCTATCCTGTGTTGCTGAGCCTTGATAAGTTCGGCGGTGCTTTTCCGTGGTTATTAGCAGTTTCCTTCCTTGTAATCGGTTTCAAAAACGGAACACCCACCCGAGTCACATTGTGGCGATGGATGTTGATTGCGGTGACGGAACTCTTTTACTTTCTTTACACGCTTGACAGATGGATACAGATGGAACAACAGTGGTTTTGGTGGGAGGAGACCCATCTTGCACTTTTTTTTGCCCCTGCTATCTTGATAATGGGAGTGATGGTCTCACCTCGTGAGGGTGCAAGATTGCTTAGCCAGAGACCTTTTGCGCGGTTTGCCCCGATTTGTTGCTTATTAGGAGCCTCACTTCTCACAATTGGATGGTTGTGGGTCGATCCAGGAGTCATCAAGCAAGGGGCTATCCTTGTGGATGAGTATTATAGCGATTGGGAATGGAGTGATGTTCCTTTGAACACGGAAATTTATGGAGTTCAAACAGTATATAATTACTACTGTATGACCGAGTTTTTCAAAAGATACTTTCATAAAGTAGAAAGAAATTATGAACCTATATCGTATGAATCCTTGAGGAACTATTCCGCTCTTATTCTGAAGACCCCGACTAAGCCCTACCCGCGCGAAGTTCAGGAAGCAATATGGCGTTTCATTGAGGAAGGAGGTGGAGTTTGGGTCATTGGAGACCATACGAACATCTTTGGGATGAACACTTACCTGAACTCGATTACAGGGCGATATGGCATCTACTTGCGAGCTGATTCTACATTGGACCCAGTGGGAAATCGCCAGCTCTACAGCCCAGCCTACGCGGCTCATCCCATAGTTGCCGGTCTCAGGGGTCTTCCTTCTTTCTTATGGTATACAGGCTGCTCTATGAGCGCTCCTCCGTTTCTAAATGGGCATGATGTTGTCTTGATGCCACGCACTCTCCGTGACGCTCCCGATTTTTCGCAAAACACTTTCTTTGGTGATTTTAGTCCTTCCCTTGCTGAGTTAGTGGGTCCGACACTACAGGCTTACGCGTGCTATATCGGTTGCGGGCGCTTAGCAATCTGGACAGATAGCACACTTTTCTCTAACTTTTCGATTACCCTTCCTGGAAAGATGGAGTTGGCGGTTGCCTATATAAACTTCCTTAATCGTCGAAACTGGTATCCACAATTGCGCTTTCTGTTCATAGGTTTAGGAGTATTGTTTTTATTGGTATCAATTTATTTATTATACAATAATTATTATGTATTTTTTTTGTGGTCTTGGAAAGGAGCGATAGTGGGGCACATAGTAGTAGGATTAGCTTTGCTAAGATTTTATCCTGCGCTTCTTCCACACACTCCGCTTGAGAAGATAGCTTTTTATGAAGAGGAAGTATCCGAACATCTTCCGATACTCTATCCCACTGATGAGGGTTCGTCGGGGAGTTACCTAACTGCCTTTGTTGCTGCACTTCGTTCAGGGAAATACCCTGAAGTTGTCTTCGAGTTGAATCAGGCGAAACACGCGTCGAGAATAGTGGTCGTGCACGGACATCAGGTCTCAGATTGGAATGAACTTGCCCAGTTCGTTGCATCGGGCGGTACGCTTATTGTACTGGATGGTGGGCACAACTTAGAAGTTATGACGAAAGCATGCAAAGTTTTCGGCCTGAGCTTAGACCCTAAGCCGATTGAGACGGAGTTGACCATAGGGGCATCGAGAATACCCCTTCGCGCAGTGGGGAGCCTGTCAGGCGTCATGCCAATATTGAGCCATAATAATCGGATTGTGCTGGGACATACCAATTTTGGAAAAGGAAAACTCTATGTTAGCACTACCGAGTCACTGTTCGACGATTCGGCTTTAGGGATGACTTCTGAGATTCCGAATGAGGCACAAAAGTACCTGCTAAACCTCCTGTATGAAATATACAGCAAACCTTAGAAAAGGTGGTATCACTGTATGGGCGAGCGCCTACTTGTCCTGCGAAATGCTACGAGTGATTGTTCGTCAGAGTCAGCAGGAATCGGCAGGGCTGGAGCGAAGCTCCTATCACGGGTGAGTGATGCCTGCCCAAAAAGAGTAGGGCACACCGTGAAACAGAAGGAGTAGGGCGATGAAACGGAACCAATGCCCTTACCATCAACTCTTGTTAGACCTGCCCACTGAACTGCAGAGAGCGGTTCAGGAAGCGGTGGCGCGTTGCCAGCCTGTCTTTCGTCCCCGCCTCTACGCCTGCGACTGGCGCGAGGAACTCTATCACGAAGCGGTTGCAGGGGCACTGGAAGCGCAAGCCACCTACGACCCTGCGAAGGGTTCGCTGTACGCTTGGGGTCTGCGGGTGATTACCCAGCGATTGGCAAAGTTTTGCGACAAGGTCTGGAATGCCTCTCGGAGCGAGTGTTCGTGGTTATGTGATGAGGAAACGGGTGAGGCGATAGCAGTGGAGGATGTGGGTGCGTTTGAGGCGATAGAGGAGCAAGTGTTGTGCGGTCAGGTTCGGGAGGCGTTGGAGCGGTTGAGTGAGGGGGATCGGGCGTTGTTGGAGTGGTATTTTGGGGAGGGGTCGACGGAGCGGGCGATAGGGGAACGATTGGGCTGTTCGCATGTGGTCGTTCATCGGCGGTTGCATCGGGCGTGGGAGCGGTTGTGTGAGATGTTAGGAGTGGAGGTGCCGTTTCCGAAGGGTTGGCGTGGGTGCAAAGGGAAGGAAAAGAGGCGGAAAAGCGAGGGTAGAGGGTAAAAAATGGGTTAGAGGGTGTTAACAAAATGCGCAGGTGGGGCTACATTAATAAGTAGAGGCGGGGAGGGCGAGTGTGCCCTATGAGGACCGCCTTGCAGAAATCAGATGATGGAGGTAAACGCAATGAGACGCCGATGGTTAGGAATGGTGCTGATAGCAAGCCT
>FWPV01012852.1_pt1 | contig 12778 bp, 7 predicted proteins | sample 2228371 | NCBI WGS metagenome assembly FWPV01 (sample SAMEA103939776, study PRJEB20133) | metagenome | reverse complement strand
TTTGATTCCTGTTTCCTGTTTCCTGCTTTCAGTTTTACAACACCCTAAAAGTTTTTTTGACGAGTTTATATTCCTGTTGTTCGTCATCCATGTTTATGAATCTTGATTTAGTATGTTTTGGTTCTGTTCAAGCATAAGTGATCTGATACATGTTATGGGTTAATTCTGCTGCCCATTTAAACCCATAGAATTCAACCCAAATTACGCATTAAACCCAGATTTGTCATTAGTAATCCCGCTATGCAAGACGAACTGATGACATCCCACCTGATAAAGATTTTGTAAGGACACAAAATACCCCACTCTTTTTAAAAGGGTTATAAACAAAGGGTCAGAAAATAAATAAGGGTTGTCCCTTATAAATATGAGACAACCCTTAGAATTATATTTTTCGGGGTTTATTTCAATGAAAATTCTTCAAAACGCACGTTTCTATCGCGTACAACCAATGTATCGTTTACTACATGACTTTCATTATTTACCGCATCCGTGTAGCTGTACTGGAGGAATAAAGCATCATGCTGCTCTCCCCCCCAGAATCCTCCGTTCTCAACGAATTTTCCTGTTCCGGTAACATTGTATGGATCATTTTTAAAACTTCGTATAGTACAATTATCATTGCTGTCGAAAACAAGTTCAATATTCACCTTCCCGGGACTTGATGCCGACCCGCGGCGAACAATATTTGACAGTTCAACGCTTTGTTTACCGGTTGTGGTAACCATAACAAGTTCATCACGTTCAACATAATCTGCATGATAAACCGATGATACACTTGTTCCTCCTGAAGTAGTCATAACATCAACACCCCTACGCAAATACATAGCATGGTATTTGTTTATGAATTTTATTCCGTATAATGTATAATCTTTAGGAAGAATTTCCCAATCTTCGGCGGCCAGTCTTGATGGGTTAGCTACAATTGGTTTACCTCTGAGTACACTATCCAGGTTTTCAACATCGGTAATCAGCAGGGGTATTACATAGTTAATGTGTTGAAAAGGCGCAAAAGATAGCGTATCATCAAAAAATGCATCGGTTAGTTGAATCATAATTCTTCCTTTTGTTGAACCTGCAGGAATTGTAACAGGGCTAGCAGTAACGATTGTGTAATAATTTTCCGGTAAAACCTTAATAACAGAACTATATCCTTCAATTAACTGAGGAGCAAGTTCAAAATATACTTTTCGATTCTGATTATTCTTATAAACACCCCCCATGGTAACACCAATTTCAAACCGGTGATTATTATCGTTTTCGTTAAAGCCCAAATCATACTTACCCAGAATTAGAGTTCGGGCTGGTGTCTGGTATGGGAAATAACAAGAAGTATAACCATAATCATCAAAATTGGTATCCTGGTTTTCACAAGCCAAAATACCAAATAAAACAGCTGCTATCAAAAATATATTTTTCTTAATCATAATCATATATGTATTTTTCATTTTCAAGTTATTAAAGAATAAAAATCCGCTTACCATCCTTGATTTTGTTCGAGAGCAGAGAACTTTAATATTTCGCTGTACGGTATCGGTAAATAAGTTGCATACGAAGGATAATCCCTCGTTTCGACAACCGGCAGTTCGACATACTGTGAACCATTATAAAAATATCCTTTTATGGGTTCATTCAAAGGAAGACCCCATCTTCGTAAATCCCAGAACCTGTGTCCTTCAAAGCAAAGTTCAATGCGCCGCTCGTTGCGAATAAGTTCACGCATTTCTTCTTTTGTGCTGATAGAGTTAAGGTATTGGTCAGGCTGAGTAATACCGGCATTTTTTCTGATTTCTCTAATAATATCTCGGGCTGTCATTCCTTCCACAGCATAATCAGGCCCTCCTATTTCGTTGGCAGCTTCAGCCAGGATCAGATAAAGCTCAGTGTATCTCATATAAATATTGGTATGCTTTTTACCTGATGCCGTGCCATCATTATTAATCCGAACATCGGTACGCAACAATTTCTTCAGATAATAACCAGTACGTGTTGATTTTTCAAGTATAGAATCAACGCGGTCAACACCACCTCCCGCACCGGTAATTATTTTTGCATTAGTATAAAGCTGATCACCATTGCACAGAATGAAGGCTTTAAGTCGTGGATCACGATTTGCATAAGGATTCTGTGGATCATATCCGTTCTCTTCAGTAGCAGGGTATCCGTTTATCATGGGGAACGCACTGACCAGATTATGCGATGGATTTATATCGCCACTTCCGTTCACTGAAGGTGGGTAGTTCTGTTCCTCCAGCCATGAGGAAGCAGTTCCTTCTGCAGAAGACCTCCAAAGCAATTCCGGGCTTACAAGATCAGCATCTGTGCTATAAAATTCAATTGTCTTCTTTAATCCTGAGATCCCTCCCTTCATTGCAAGGAGTGCAGCAGCTGTATTAGCAGCTTTTTCATAATGTCCGGCGCCATTTAAAAAAGACGGGCTTGCGGCAAACAATTCAATACGTGCCATTACAGCACGGGCAATTAACCCTGATATTCTCTGATTATATTGCTTTCCATTGACAATTTTATATTGCGTAAAATTATATCCACTGTGTTTGGATAATACATCTGACTTATTATCAGAATAAACCATAGGGAGTAAATCAATTGCCTGATTCAGATCTGAAATGATCTTATTTATTGTTTCTTCGAATGATAATCGGGGAATATTAAAATCATCATCGTTAGTCAGATATTTATCATAATATGGGATTCCCAGCAATGCACCCGAAGAACTTTTACCAGCATGTGCCTGCAAAATGTAAAAATGGTATATGGCACGCATTGCCAGTGCTTCACCCATCAAACGCTCTTTGAACAGCTGATTAACCGTATCATTTTTGCTCCACCGAACTTTATCGCTTTCAACAATCTTAATAAACTTATTGATGTAAAAAATCTCGCGGTATTTATCCCATCGCTGAATCGGATTATATTGGGCCGATAATTGCCCGGTTGCCATTCGCCTGTATGAATCGTCAAGATTATTGCTCACTCCCTCATCGGTTGCGGCAATTGTAAAGTTGTTATGTGAAATCAGGCCTGTATAGGCATGAATAAGAATTCCTTCGGCCGAAGCAGGGTCTGATTCAACGAAGTCGGGAGTAAGTCTGTTTTCATCAACAGGCTCAAATAATTCTTCGCAGGAAAACAGACCCGCAATAAACGGCAAAAACGCTATATATTTAAGTATATCTTTCATTTATTTTGTTTTTAGAGTTTATAATGATGTTCTTAATCCAAGTGTAAAATACCTGTATTGTGGCTGACTTCCGATATTTAATTGCTGATACTTTTTGTTTTCAGCAATTCTGAGCAGATTGACTGCTGCAATATTCACACTTAAAGCCTTCATATTTAATTTCTTACATATTTTATCGCTCAATTCATAGGTGAGTTGTATGCGCTTTATATCGAAAAAACTATTATCATACAACCAAAAGGTAGAAGGCCGGAAATTATGCCTGTTGCTTATTGATGATAATCGCGGGTATGTAGCTGTATTTGCTGTTTCGGGAGTCCAGCGATTCAGAACAATTTCTGAATACTTGTCAGTTCCATCAACCCAATAATAGTTATCATACAGTGGGTTGTCACCCCATGAATGCAAAAGACCATCGCCACCAGTTTGAGCGATACCCAGAACAAACAAACTAAGTTGTTTGTAAGTAAGCTTTAAATTAATTCCAAATGACCAGGGTTGTTGCCATTGCCCTATAAAAACCTCATCATTAGCATCAATTACACCATCTTCATTCTGATCGATATATTTAATATCTCCGGGTTGGACTCTTCCGAATGCAGGAACGGGAAGGTTTTCTTTCAGGACAAGATTCCCTCCTTCATTAATGACAAAATCGTCTTGTGAATAAAATCCGTCATCAACCAAACCAAAAAAAGCATCAACAGGTTTACCTACACGGTACTGGTAATCGTAGTTATATATCTCGCTACGTTTTTTGACTTCCGATATACAGTAAAGCAAGTTAAATCCGGCGTTAAATGAGAAGTTATTAACAGTTTTCAAATAGTTTGCACCCAACTCAAAACCCGTGTAACTATCTTTATTGTAATTATAGTATGGGCTAAATTCTGAATAGAATGAAGGATATTCAGCCCCAAGCTTTGTGAGCTGGTTGTCATGGTTTGTTCTGAAATAATTAAGCTCTAACTGTAAAGAGTTTAATAACAAACTCTCAATGCCAATATTCAGGTCAACGCGATCTTCAAATGTCAACTTATCGTTGGCTCCCTGCGAAATATTCCTTGTTGTATTGTTGTATGCATTTTCGGCCCACGAAAACCATGATCCTTGTGTATATGTTTCTTTATAAAGAAAGTAAGAGTTAATGCCAAGATCCGATTTAATGATTCCCGCAGATGCTTTAATTTTTAAAAAGTTGATGAAACTTATGCTCTTCATAAAGTTTTCTTCACTCAATATATAAGCTAAGCCCAATGTAGGAGAAAAACCTCCTCGGTTGCCTTCAGGGAGCTTAATTGAATGCACATAAGCTGAACTAAAATCAGCAAATAATTTGTTTCTGAAAATATAGGAGAATTGAAATCCGATATGAGAGTTTTTATCAGCCTGAATAATTCCTGTTTGCTTTTGTGAATTTACATAACCCAACAAAGTTGTATTGATAAAATGGTTTTCATTAAGAGATTTCTTGTAATTCAATAAGCCATAAAATCCTATCCGACTAATAAATCCATCTGTTGAAACCTCTTCTACTAACGATCGTCGATCAATACTACCAAAAGAAGTAAGACTTACAATCGAATCGCCCATCCAGTTGGGTTGATATCGTTGGTAATCATTTTGAATAAATATATTATATGCATCATAGAAATCAAAACTTAAATAAGTACGGGCAGATAAACCTTTGACAATCCTATCCAAATTAAAATCGATTGAATTATTAAATTGGGTCGAACGAAAATTTGAGTTCTGGTACCCACCTGCCAAAGTACTTGCAATGGGTGAATCCTCCTGATATACCTGAGAAGTACCCAGCAGCATGCCATCGAAAATATTTGCTGCTTCAATCTGATTTTTCATTGTTCCTGCAATTGATGTATCTACCATCATGGAAACTGGGAGAAGAGGTGCAAATGCATTTGGTTTAATACTGCTTGCATTAGCAAACCAATTGGTTAATGCCGATTTTTCATTACTAACGATAGCGACAGCATCCAGACTGCTGCTTATAAAATCGTTTATTTTGAAATCAATATTTCCCCGAATATTGAAACGGTTTGCACCAGCATTTACATCGGGATTTAATTTTATTAATGACTGATCATAATTCCAACCCATATTCACATAAAACTGTGAACGTTCATTACCTCCCGAAAATTCGCTTACAATATCAGTTCGCGAAGTATATGAACGTAAATATTCATCCGAAAAATAATCAACATTCGGATAGCGATATGGATTGTTTCCTGAACGATATTTTTCAATCAGATCTGCATCAAATAAGGGTTCCAATCCATCATTGACACGAGCTTCATTATACAGTTCCATATACTCGGCCGATTCTAAATATTTAGGTAATGCCAGGGGTTCTTTTATCCCATAACGTATATTCACATTTGCAATTCTTTTATTAATCTGTCCTCTTTTTGTATTGATAATAATAACGCCATTTACCGCCTGATTTCCATACAATGCAATAGCATTGGCATCTTTAAGTACGGTTATCTGATCAATCTCATCCATATTTAGTATATCAGGATTACGACCAATAACCCCATCAATTACAAACAGTGCATTTCCAAGTCCTCTGATATTATCATATCCCTGAACACCAAGTAGCATGCCTTGTATGTAATCTCTGACATATTGTGTATGATCGTAAGTCAGATGATCTTTCGGTGAAATTAATGAGACAGCTCCTGTCATTTCCCTTTGGTATTTCGTAATAATACCCATTTTAATGAGATTATCCTCCGAAGCAAAAGGCTCAGATTCTTCAAGCGTAATCTGCCCCGTAAATTCTGATACAGGTATAAGTTTCTTATTGTAGTTATCTTTCTCAAATAATAATGATAACTCTCTTCGGGCATCAATTTCAAAGTTACCTAAACTGTCTGAAACGACGCTTTTCCCTTTGTGATTGTAAACAGTTACTCCTTTTAAGGGATTACCCTGAGCATCAACAATTGTTCCTGATATAGGTTTTTCTTTTGTTTGTGCATCAACCAATATATGTGAACCAAATAATACAAAACCTGAGAGAACAAAAGTTTGAAGTCTATTATATATTGTTTTCTTCATAATAAATATTATATTGTTAAATTATCATTGATTGATATTTACCAACCCGGATTTTGCGGAAATCCTTCGTATATTTGAGTTTCTGAGGGCTGGAAAGGTAGCCAGAAATGTTTCGGGTATTCACACACCCGGTCAACAAGCACTACTTCATTGAAGTAGGAGTGATCAGCAGGAAAATCCAAAGCTGTTTTAATCCTGTATTTATCCAGATGTGCTAAAGACCAACGACGTATGTCTAACCAACGATGTCCTTCATAACATAATTCAACGCTTCGTTCTCTTCTGATTTCATCCATAAATTTATTTGGATCGGCTACAATTAACGGATGTACCGGAGGAACACCAGCACGGGTGCGTAAAATATTTATTGCCTGTTCGGCTGTCAGATTGTATGCTGTAGAAGGAACAGTGGCACTTTGTTTACCTGCGAGTAAGGCTTCCGCATACATCAGGTATATGTCGGTTAATCGCATCCTGATAAGCCATGGCATATTTGCTTCCAGAGGCGCAGTATACCAGTTTCCTGCCCAGGTAGGATAAAACTTTTTGAAAAAATAACCTGTTTGTGAACCTCTGTGATCATTTCCTGTATGATCATGCGCACCACCTAAATAAAGCTTAGCAGTCCAGTTTTCAGGCTTGTTAGGTGTACGGTCTGCCAGACTATCCCCATCGATGATTAACCATTTATAGAATCTCGGATCGCGGTTTGCAAAAGGATTGGATGCATTATAGGTGGGTGCACCGTAGTTGCCGCTTAGGTCGTCTTCAATGGAAAGCCCGTTAGCCATACCAAAATTATTATGAATGTAATTATGAGTAGGACTGAGAATAGCATCAGTTCCTTTATTACCGGTTATAGAATTGGGCATACACATTAGAGCAAACCTGAATCGCTGTGCCCAGTCATGGCCAGACGTTCCGTTAAAAATAAACTCAGTACTGCCAGGCCATTCCATTGGTGTAGGAACTTTCCAGAAAACTTCTTCTATCCTGTTCCACGGTACCAGGTCATATACCCCGTTATCGTCCAGTTTTAGTACTTCAGCAAATGCTTCAGCAGCCATATTGGCAAGTTCTCTGTCGTAATCGTATGTGTTTTCTGTCCCCTTCATTAAAGGACTAGCGGCTATTAATAAGTTTTTACCGGCATAGCTATATGCAGCTCCTTTTGTCAATCTTCCCCTGTTCTCACCAAGCGTATATTGACCATAAGGCTCCTCGTCCCAATTCACCGGTAATAATTCGGCGGCTCGCATAAAATCTTCATAAGCTCTTAATGCACTTTCCCTGTATGTATCAGGACGTTTCAACTCATAATCATCAGTCAAAACGTGATCAATATAAGGAAAACGACCCCAATATTGCATGATTTCCATATGGAAGAAAGCTCTGAAGAAATATGCTTGCCCTAGAATAACATTTCTCTCGGCTTCTGTCGCATCCACCATTTTATCTATGTTTTCAATAACCAGATTCGCTTTACGAATGGCTTTAACACCTCCATCGTAGATCCCCGGGCGGTCGAAAGGCCCTGACGCAGAGGTAGAGGCTCCTGACTTTCCTGTAATAAAATTAAATTGATTGCTTAATATTCCGAAAAAATTCCCCCTGTCGATATCGCCGCTACCTAACCATGTCTCATTACACATTGCTTCATCACCCAATAAATAATCAGTTTCCCAATGACCTCCCAGTCCGATATCAACAACGTAAGCATATAGTTCTTCCACAAATCCCTGAGCATGAACAAAGTCCTTAAAAACTTCTTCCGCTGTAAGTATGGATTCAGGTTTTTTGTCCAGATATTCTTCGCATCCTGCAAAGGATATCATTAACATAACAGATAATATGTAATATCTAAGATTTTTCATATGTACCTTATTTAGAAATTCAGATTTATACCAATATTATATCGTTTCATCGTTGGATAATCACCTCTGTAATCCGTACCACTGTTATTTACACCGTTAAATTCCCTATCGTCAGGCATTTTAGTCCATAAGTACAGGTTATTACCATTTATGAAAATCCTCATGTTCTCAACTCTTAACCTTTGGCATATTTTTACGGGTAAATCATATGACAATTCGATGGTTTTAAGACGAACCAAAGAAGCATCGTACCAGTTTTTATAGTGATCTGTAACCGCATTGGTGGTTAACCATGGATCCAGGGTGGTTTTGCTATCAGGATTATCCTTCGACCAATACCCTAACCGATGTTCGTAAAACAAATAGGTTTGCCTGGTGAAAGAAGATGTAATATATGAACGACTGGCATTTTGTGTCCCATAAAACATAATCATCAGGTTAACACCCTTATATCCACAACCAGCTGTGAAATTCCATGTTCTCTGTGGCCGGGTTGGATAACCGAAAGGTGCGTCATCGTGAGCAGCATCGTATTGACCATCGTTATCAAAGTCGACCAGATCGTAATAACCGATCCGACGATAGGCCTGATCTGAAGCAAGTGGCGTTGACATATAGATGTCGTCCCAGCTTTGAAGGATTTCACCGGGAATAGCAGCCCTTGGTTGGTAAATAGGGTATCCTGCCTTTTTCTGATAGTCGGGTTTAAACAAAGGATCGTCGGCATTAATAATTTCATCTTTTGCATCCGTAAGGCTGAAATCGGCATGTAAAGTAATGCCGTTATTCAACCGGTGATTAAATCCAAACACCACTTCATAGCCTTTAACTTTTACTCTTCCTGCATTATAGTCGGGAGGAGCAATGCCAAAAAAACTCGGAACAGCACGGTCTCTACCATAAATCATTATTTCATTCCGGTCTTCTATGAAGTAATCAAATTCCAGATTAAACATGTTTTTCAATGCAACAAATTCGAAACCTATATTCGATTTAGTGGAAGTTTCCCAATGTATTTTGGAATTTCCGACTGAAGCTTCATAATACCATGTATAAGGCGACCGCGCACTAAATCTGCTTGGAACCAGGAAAGCGGAGCCTCCACTGCCCCAATTGGTCGTATACATGAATCTCCTCGGTGATCCGTCAGAATTATAGAATTTATCATTTCCAACCTTGCCATAAGAACCTCTTATTTTCAGCCTGTCAAGCCAGCCCAGATTTCGCATAAAGGATTCGTTTGAAACCATCCAGCCAAGAGCTACTGATGGGAATAAATCAAATCGGTAACCTTTACCAAATTGTTCTGAGCCATTATATGCTCCGTTAACATCAATAAAATAACGTCTATCATAATCATAGGTAACACGGCCGACCCAGTCTTCCCTGAACATCGGGAATCCACCGTTTTTGCCATCCCCAGGATTGTCATCCATTGTAAATTTTTCTCTTTTAAAAAGTAACAGGGCAGTAATATTGTGTTTATCGGCAAGTAAATAGTTATAAAACAAAGATAATTCGTAATTTAATCTGCGGTTCCTATCCCTGTCGATAACCTGAGTAGGATCGAGTGTCCATGGTTGAATTACAAAATCAAAATCATTTTTTCCCGGAGGTGTCACAACTGTTTCATTGCCCTCCTGGTCGTAAACGCGAAAGAAGACATTATCAACCTGATATATTGATGGATCATTTAAACTCTGAACGCTTTGCATATAGTTATCAAAGGATAGTTTTCCTTTCAAACTTAAGCCTTTAATTATAAAGTCAAGATTTTGTTTTAGCTCGAAATCGCTGGTAATCTCAAACTTTGTATACCTGTTATATCCAGTATTTGTGAGAATAACTACAGGATTTTGTGTTCCCCAGTCGTGCGATGAAAATCTGCCATAATAACCATCGGGGTAAACGGGTGTATAAATAGAAGGTGCCAGACTATATATTGAAAACAATGGTACCATCATATCGTCCAGCGGTTTATCCTGGACTCCGTAAAAACCGGCTAAATTAACAGAAAACTCCGTGCTTTTTGTGATATTAAAGTCAAGATTCGAACGATAGTTAAACCGGTCGTATGAATATTCGCTGGCATAGCCTTTATTATTGTCATATTGCTTTCCTTTAAATATGTCGCTAACCGACTGATATGATAAACTACCGAAATATTTGGCAAATTCAGAACCTCCGCGAACAGATAAGTTCACATGATGGTCAAGGGCATAATCCTTTAATATCACATCTTCCCAATCAACATTCGGGTAAATGTAACTTTCTTCTTCAGTCGCCGGATTTCTGTATTTGTCAGCAATTTCAAGGGGAATATAATCATTCCAAACCGTAGGAGTAACAGCCAGCTCACGCATGATTGCTTCGTTACCAACCATTGCGGCATCATACGAACTAAGCTTTTTAGGTAATTTTGAGTACATTTTAACAGTTGTGTTGACTGATAAACTAAGTTGCGCCTTTCCTTCCTCTTTGCCTCTTTTTGTTGTGATTAAAATAACGCCATCGCCACCTTTAACTCCGAATACTGCTGTAGCTGAAGCATCTTTAAGAACAGAAATTTTATCAATCTCATTCATATCGATATCGGCCATACTTCTTTCAACTCCATCTACAAGAATCAGTGGCTGACCTCCTCCATTCCATGAACTTTGACCGCGGATGTATATTCTGATGTCAGATTCGCCCGGCTGGTTGTTGCCTATAATTGTTGTAACCCCGGGAAGTCTTCCTTGTAAAGCTTCACCAACATTGGAAACTCCACCTGCTTTTAACAAAGCGTCTCCTTCAACTTGTGTTATGGATCCTACAACACTTTGTTTGGCTTTAACACCATAGCCAATCACAACAATTTCGTCAAGAAACTGTATTTCTTCCTCTAAGACAACATCTATAACTCTTCTGCCTCCAACTGCTACATCTTGCGTATTGAAACCAACAGATGAAAAGGTGAGGACAGAATTTGCCGATTGAACCTCAATAGTGTATTCACCATTGATATTGGTAACAGTTCCTTTCATTGTACCTTTTTCAACAATGTTTACACCCGGTAAAGTTACTCCTTTAGCATCCCTGACAACACCCTGTACTGTGACAGGTTGCTGCGCAAATGACGAATCCGTCAAGGATATGCCGAATACAACTATCAATACGCTAAGTATTGATTTACAAAAACTATTTCTACCGTTACATAATCTTTTTCTTATCATAAGATTCAAATAGGTTTATAAAGATAAATTAGGGTAATTTTGAACAATAAAAATACTAAAATTTTAATAAAAAAAAATTAAAAAGTAAAATTTACTCTGCCTTCAGCGGTGCAACCCACTAAAATAAAATTGTAATATTGTATATCAAATACTTAGGCGAGTGTTGCAGAAAAGTGCGGAAAACAGGAAAATTATGGGAATACCACTGCGGCAACTATTCCGTTATGCCTTTGGGATTTCGAAAAAAATCTCAGAAAAGGCGATAATTTAATATTAACCTCATTCGGTGCAGGTTTTACATGGGGTTCAATTTATCTTAAGTGGGCCTACGATCTTGAATAATAAATCAGATTATTTCTTCTGAAAAAGCCCTTATTGAAATAAATCAGCAGGGTCTATATATTATTTGATGCCTGTTTCCTGTCTTTATAGGCTTAAGGCTTATACATCAAATAATAGCCAGATATGACAAGTCCATATTAATAAGGTACGAAAAGGCCTTAATGTAAATATATGAAGGTGGCCTGCCGACGAATCGTTATTGCATGATATAGAATTTGTTTGGACCTGATAAAATGCTGAACTACATATACTTATCGATCACACATTTCTGATATGTAAATTGGGTCAAAAAAATACCTAATAACAATATGAAATTCATAATTTTGTTTTAATATTAACGTTCAATAATATTATTTAATAACCGATAATATGGCAAAAATTATTGAAACTGAGAATAATGTAATCAATCAGATAGGCGTAGGCACTGAAATTACAGGCGATATAGCCACTAATGGTGATATCAGGATTGATGGTATTCTAAATGGTAATTTAAAAACCAAAGGCAAACTTGTCATTGGCGAAACCGGTGCAATTAAAGGTGAAATCAGTTGTAAAAATGCAGTTGTCGAAGGTTCTGTTAATGGGAAAATAGCTGTTACGGAATTGCTAACATTAAAAGCAACTTCTTCATTAAACGGAGATATTAATACCCGTAGATTAGCCATTGAACCCGGTGCAAAATTTACAGGCCATTGCAGCATGACAATGGATACTTCAGCTAATACACAACATGATACCCAAAAAGCCGCAGAAGGAACCAAAAAGGTTTAACGATATCGCCAAATATTCTTCTATGGCTTTTCAGATGATTGTTATTATAGCAATTGGCGTATTTGGTGGTATCAAAACTGATAAATGGTTTCAACTGAAGTTCCCTCTTTTTACTGTAATTTTATCCTTAATAGCTGTTGTGCTGGCTATTTATTATTTTATTAAGGATATTACATTCATCAGCCACAAAGATAATGACACAGAAAATAATTAGCTTTTTAATCGGCCTTCTGGCTCTTTCTTTTGTAATCTGGTTTGTCTCAGGTCTTATTATTCATTCTGCAGCTTCTTTC
>FWPV01012851.1_pt1 | contig 12780 bp, 7 predicted proteins | sample 2228371 | NCBI WGS metagenome assembly FWPV01 (sample SAMEA103939776, study PRJEB20133) | metagenome | reverse complement strand
GGGCCTGGCGCTGCTGGTCGTGCTCCTGAGTCCGTTCCAGGATTCGGGCCTGATGGGCACGCCGCTGCGCTACCTGGGCGCCTCGTTCGCCATCGTGCCGCTGCTGGCGCTGTGCGGCCTGAGGTTGCTGCGCTGGGGCCTCAGCCGGGACTCGAAGCTGCGCACCGGCGGGCTGCTGGCTGGCCTGTGGGTGGCGGCCGTCAACCTGTGGGCGCTGCTGCGGCACGGACCCGAATGGCACGGGGCCAGCCTGCTGGCGAAGACGTTCAACCTGGGGCTGATTCTGGCGCTGGCGGCCTATGCGGCCTTCGGCATCCCGTGGGCGCGCTTCCGCTGGCTGCCCGGCGCGGCGCTGGCTGCGTATCTCATCAGCCTGGCGGGAGTGGCGATCCACGACCTGAACCTGGCCGGTCTGCGCCCGCTGCTCGACAACCGCCTCTTCCACTACGGGGCCAATCCGGACACGCGCTGGCACGGGCTCGCCTCCGAGGTCAGCGTGCTGTCGTTCACCATCGGCGCTCAGGCCCTGTTGTGCATGGCCCTGCTGCGCTCCGTGTTTCTGCGCGCCGCGCTGCTGGCCGCAGCCGCCGCCGTGCTGGCTCTGTGCGGATCGAAAGGCGGCCTGGCCGTGTTCGCCGCGGCGCTGGCGCTGGCCGGGCTGCTGATGCCCGGACGGCGCCTGCTGGCGCTGGTGGTCGTGGCGGGGCTCGCGCCGCTCATCCCCCTGGCGGCGGAGCGGATCGGCCGGATGGTCTCCGAACAGGCACTGCGCGAGACGACGACCTTCTCCACGCGCTCGGCCATGTGGATCTGGGCGGGCCTGGCGGCCCGGGAGCAGCCTCTCGGGGCCGGTTTCGCTGGCTTCTATCCGAGCCTCACCCGGCACCTGCCGGAAGCCATGGACCGCGCGGCGCAGGCCTTCCCGGTGATCCACAATTTTACGGAGGCGCGGTCCTACCTTTCAACGGCTCAATACGCGGGAACGAAAACTCTTTTCGGGGATTTTCTGGTGTATTTCGGCCTTCCTTTCGCAATGCTGTTCTTCGGTTTCCTGGCCGCGATGCTGATGCGCCTGCGCCGGCGGCGGGACTACTGGAGCGCCGCGCTTCTGCTGTTCCTTTTCCTCGGCTGGATGACCTACATGTCTTCCCTGGCTCTCTATCCGGGCTTCCTTTGCCTGGGCGCCGTTTGCTCGCTGGCGGCCAGCGGAAACAGCCGCCGCAGCCCGTGGGGAGGAGCGCCTAGCGGAGGCGCGCCTTCGGCGGCCTGAGTCTGATCCGACGGTCTCTCGCGGTGCCGGCCCGTTATCCCAAAGAACCTCCTCGGCGGACCGGCCGATCACCATGCCGGCAGCGCCTGGGCGGGAAAGGCGGCCAGCCAGCGTGGCATTGCCCCCATGCGGCACCCAACCCGCCTGCTTCACCATAGAGGGCGGTTGGCCATCGCGCTTGCGATTCAGAGGACTAGCCAGAGGGTTGCGAGAACTGAGCGCAGCCTCGCTTCATGCAGGAGGGCCGGGGGATATTGCCGATCCCGGAATTCGTGCGACTCGCACGGGGAATCTGCTCCGGGCGATCTTCGCCGGGGCGTTTCTCCAGGGGTGCCCGCAGGCGGGATCGAGGCTGGTCCTCCTCGCGCGATGGGCGGCGGAGCAGCGCCTCAGGCTGGCATCGGCCGGAGGAAGCCGTGACGAGGGCAGCCGGTCCGGGGGCACGGATGTGGTCCGGGGGCCCAGGCACACTGTCTGCTTGATGGCTTGGCTCCCGGAATCTCAGTAGCGGGCCGTGTTGCCCATAAGCGCAAAAAAATGGCGGGCCCGGAGGGACTCGAACCCCCGACCTGCTGGTTCGAAGCCAGACGCTCTATCCGGCTGAGCTACGGGCCCGCTCTGCCCACATTCTACCAGCGGGGGTTGCGGACCCCATGCTCCATCGCTCGAAGGCAATTCGCCGCGATCCTGCCGCAATTGCTGCGCTCGCGCCCGGTGTGCTACCTAGGAGGACAATGCTGAGGATTCTCCGGCGCCGGATTTCCCGGGTTCTTGAGTACGCCCGGCTGCCGGCGGACGCGCGCGCGGAGGCCCTGGCTGACCGCCGGGGACCAGGGCAAGATCCGGGACCGGAGGCCTGCATCGAGGCCATCCTCGGATGGCTCTGCCGGGCCCAGGACTGTTCCGCTACCGCCGACGGCGGCTTCGCCCGCCATTGGAGCTGGATGGGCGGCTGGGCGCCCATCTATCCGGAAACTACCGGCTACATCATCCCCACGCTGCTCGATCAGGCCCGCCGGCGCCGGAACGACGAGCTGCGCGAGCGCGCCAGGCGCGCACTCGACTGGCTCGTGTCCATCCAGATGCCGAGCGGGGCATTCCCGGGCGGATTGATCGGGCAGCAACCCGTCGCCCCCGTGGCCTTCAACACGGGCCAGATCCTGATGGGGCTTGCTGCCGGCGTGCGCGTATTCGGCGCCCGGTACGAGGACCCAATGCACCAGGCGGCCCGCTGGCTGGTGGAGATCCAGGATCCGGACGGCGCCTGGAGCCGCTGCAGCTCGCCGTTCGCACTGCCCGGTGCAAGAGCCTACGACACCCACATCAGCTGGGGGCTTGCCGAGGCAGCGAAGGTTTCCGGCGAGCGCGCCTACGCAGAGGCGGTGCGCCGCAATCTCCAGTGGGCGGCACGGCTGCAACGCCCCAACGGATGGTTCGAACGCTGCTGTCTGACCGATTTCCGGAATCCTCTGACCCACACCATCGGGTATGCAGTGCGCGGCCTGGAAGAAGGGCACGCCCTGCTCAAGGAGGATTGGATCGGCGAGGCTGCCCTGCGCACCGCCGAGGCGCTGCTGAACTGCCTGCGCGAGGACGGATTCCTCCCCGGAAGGCTGGATGAACAGTGGCGGCCAGCCGTCTGCTGGTCCTGCCTCACCGGTGCCGTCCAGATCGCGGCGGTCTGGTTCCTGTGCGCCCGGCGCTCGGAGAAGCAGCCCGAACTCCTTGCCGCGGCGCGCCGCGCCAACCGCTTCGTGCGCAGGACCATCCGCATCGAAGGCCCGCCCGGCCTCGCTGGCGGCGTCAAAGGAAGCTGGCCCGTTGACGGGGAGTATGGCCGCTTCCAATTGCTGAACTGGGCTGCCAAATTCGCCATCGATTCGTTCCAGATGGAGATCGATTCCAGCCCCGCCTGAACGGCCCGGAGCCCAAAGCCGTCAACTGCTGATCAGTTTGCCTTCCCGCTGTGCCATTTCCAGAAAATCCAATTCGTATCGCTCGGGAAACCTGGCGAAACTGTCCCGCATTTGCGCGCAGACCCTGGCCGTCCACGGAGGCACGTGGACTGCGGCGATCTCGGCATCCCTGCAGCGAACGACGCGCACGGATCCAGCCCGCTCCAGCTCCTGCTGCCGCTCCAGGATCGGGGCCATCGCCCGAGCGCCCAGCCGCGCCACCAGCTCCTGGCGCGTCGAGGCCGGGAACGGAATGGCAAAATCCGGCAGCCAGATGTACTCCGGCAGCGCCACGTAAAGGGGCAGCACCGGGCGGTGCACCTTCACATGGCGCACGCGTTCCCGCCTGTCCCTATCGATGCCCTTCGCTGCGAAAAGGCCCGGCAGGAACAGATTCGGCATTTCCGCAATTTCCTGGAAGTAATGCACGATGCTGGTGTGGTTGGTATGGATCAGAAGCTGCCACGCATTGCCGGAGGATGCGTATCGCCCGTAAGCCGATTCCGGGCCGAAAGGAGTCTGTGATTCTTCGCTGTTTTCGATCAGGGCCGGCGCGTCCGGCCCCACGGCCGCGCACGGGTGCGTCGGGTGCAGGCTCCGCAGGGCGCCCGGGTAGAGGCGCAGCGCCTCGCTGAGCGCTCCGGAGGCCGAAGGCGTGTTCTCCGGGTCGTACACCGCGCCGCTCTGCACATAATCCAGCGCGCTTCCCGCGAATGGAAACGTCGGCATGATCACCGTGCAGCCAGGCACGGCTTCCAGTACCGCGTCCAGGACCATGCGCGGTCCGTGCGGCAGGTAGCCCAATCCGCTCAGCCGGCTGTGGATGCAGATCCAAGCGCCTCCGGGAATGCCCATGCTGGAGATGACCCGCCTCAGCTCCTGCGGACCGAGGCGGCGGAACAGCATCATCTCCCAGCGGGCCAGAGCGCGACGCACGCCCCCGGGAAAGAGCCTGCTCTTGATGCTGCGGACCAGCATGGCTCACAATCCTATTCTTCCGTCCCGCTCCCTGCACGCCGCCTGCTGCTGCCGGGCCCATCCGGACCGGCTTCCATCTCCCCGCCTTCCTCTCCGCCGGCTGGCAGAAGCTCGGCGAAAACAAAACCATCCCGGAGGACAACAGGTCCGGGCAGCGCCTCCACCGGGCGTTCAAGCCCCGGAGCGGCAGTGACGAACGTGTGGAACTCGCCATTCTCGCCGCAGGGATCGACATCCGCTGGCATCCGGCCCAGCAAAGGCTCATCGAGCTCCGCGCCGGCCATCTCCCGCGGAACCCGCCGCGGATCGAGGCAGGCGATCCGCGCCCGCACCCCCGCTGCCAGCATTTCCCGCACGAGTTCGCCCGTATCGCGGCCCAAGACCGGAAATACCGGCTCAATGCCGGTTCCGGCGAGCTGCCGCTCCCGGTAAGCGCGCACGTCAGCCAGGAAGATGTCTCCGAAGACGATCACCTCCACGCCCTGCGACCGGAGCTGCGCGCAGGCGGCGCCCATGCGGTGCTCGTACTCTTCGTTGCTGCAGGGCCAAGGCAGCTCCACCATTTGCAGCGGCAGCCGCGCTGCGTGCGCCTGCCGCTCGACCAGCTCGCGGCGCACGCCGTGCATGGACACTCGCTGGAACGCAGCGTTGATCGAGACCAGGAGGCCGGCGACCTCCAGATCGGGCCGCTGCCGGGCCAGGTGCAGGGCCCAGGCCGAGTCTTTGCCCGAGGACCAGGACACCACTGCGCGGCGGCGCTTCATGGCTTCTGCAACAGCGCGTCCCAGCCCCTGGATGCGGCGGCGGCCTCGTCCCAGTCGGCCTCCCGCGTCCGTTCGAACAGAAGCCTCAGCCGCTCGGCTTCCGCGCCATGGGCGCGCAGAGCGCGGGCGATGGCAGGATGCGTGTCGAAGTCCGGCGCCACCAGGAACATCAGTGTGACGTACGCCGTGACGGATTCCGGCTGGACGAAGCCATGCGCATGCGCGCGTGCGATGCCTGCAGCCGCCCGGCGCTGGATCTCCGCGTCCGGGAGGCCGGCGATCAGCTCCGGCTGCTGCTCGCAAAGATGAGTGACGATGTGGTCGACCAGTTCTTCGGGCGGGCCGCTCATACTCTCCCATCGTAAGCAGCGTCAGGCAGCGACGGGATGCCCCTGCAGAAGCTTGGTCCGTCGGCCGATAGACGAAATGGATGCGGCAACCGGTCCGCAGCGCTCTCGTCGCACTCAGCCTGGCCGCGGCCCTGGCCCCGCGCCTCGCCGCGCAGCAGCACGCCTTCCAGGTCTTCGATCTGGACAGCGGCCTCAGCAACCTGGCCGTGGAGAGCACCTTCCAGGACCAGGAAGGCTTCCTCTGGGTGGGCACGCAGAACGGCCTGTTCCGGTACGACGGACGCGGCTTTGCGGAATTCGGGCGGGGCGAGATCGCGCCCGGCGCGTTCATCCTCTCCATCCACCAGACGGCGGACGGCACGCTTTGGCTGGGCACGACAATGGGACTGTACCGCCGCGAAGCCGGCCGCTTCATTCCCGTGACTCTTCCTGGAGCGGATCCGCAGCGGGTGAACGGGAAGAGCGGCCTGGCCTCCGACCGGCACGGCCGGCTGTATGTGGCGACGCGCTCCGGCCTCGCCATCGGGCAGCGCGCCGGCGCCTCGCGCAGGTGGGTGTTCAAGGTCGTGGCGCGCGAGGACAGCCGCTCGCCCCGGGGGAAGTCCGTCGCCAGCGTGGCCGTGACGCATTCCGGCAGGGTGGTCTTCGGCTGTGCGGAGGAGCTATGCGAGCTGGATTCAAGCGACAGGGTCCGCCTGCTGGAAGCGCAGCCGGAGAGGCGGCACGGGCCATGGAGCTACATCCACGAAGACCTCCAGGGCAATCTCTATGTGCGCAGCGCGGCATGCCTGGAAGTCCTCCGGCCCGGCGCGAACCGCTTCGAGGAGGTGCGGGGGCCGGTGGATCTCCGCAGCCCGTGGGTGCCGCAGGTGGGCAGCGACTACTCAGGCCGCCTGCTCGTGCCGGTCTTCGGAGGCATCGCCGTCCTGTCGCAGGGCGTTTGGCAGGTGATCGGCAAGCGGAACGGCCTTCCGGGCGACTCGGTTTCGAATGTCTACCTCGACCGGGAGGGTTCGGTCTGGCTGGGAATGAACGGGCGCGGACTGGCGCGCTGGATCGGGTACGACGAGTGGGAGGGTTACTCCGAAGCCGAGGGACTGGGCAACGAGACCGTCTGGCAGATCGTCGCCTCGCGGGACGGCACAGTCTGGGCCGGCACGGGCGACGGCGTGTACCGCGGAGTTCGTTCCGGCGCGAGCCACCGCTTCCGCCGGGCGCCGGAGTTCCCCTCCGGTCCCATCATCGCCATGCTGGCGGCTGCGGACGGCGCCATCTGGGCGGCCCCGCAGAGCGGCCATCTGTACAGGAAGGACCCGCGCACTGGCGCCGTTCGCGCCTACTCCATTCCGGGGCTTGAACCTGGCGCCTTCGTCATGCGCATGTGCCAGGCCCGCGACGGACGGATTTACGCCGCCGTTTCCAGCCACGCTTCCCTGCTCGTCATCGAACCGCACGGAGCATTGCGCGAGTTGCCGCTGCCCGACGGGAAGGCCATGCGCGGGCTCGCCGTGGCGGAAGCTCCGGATGGCGCAATCTGGGTGGGCACCGACGAGGGGTTGTTCCGCTACCACCAGGGCGCCTGGGCGCGGTTCGGAAAGCGCGACGGGCTGCTGGAGGATTCCGTCCATGGCATCAGCTTCAGCCAGGATGGCGACATCTGGCTCGTCTACAACATCCCGGTTGGCCTGACCCGCGGATTCCGCAAAGACGGCCGCCTGCTGTTCCAGCATTACACCGCCGCCGACGGCCTCCCCTCGCTGCTCCTCTACTTTGCGAAATTCGACGCGCGGGGCAGGCTGTGGGTTGGCACAGACCGCGGAGTGGCGGTATTCGATGGTAAGTCCTGGACCCAGCACCGCCGGGCCGATGGTCTGATCTGGGACGACTGTAACACCGATGCCTTCGGCGCCGAGCCCGACGGCAGCGTATGGATCGGAACCAGCGGCGGGCTGTCGCGGTTCCTCGAGGCGGCAGACAAGCCCTCCCCAGGCACGCCCCGGACCGTGCTCACTGCTGTCCGCCTCGGCCGGAATGACTTCAGTTCGAAACAGTTGGCCGATGTGCGTCACGTGGACAACACGCTGACCGTCCGCTTCGCCGTGCTCCGCTTCGCCAGGCCTTCCGGCCAGCGGTTCCTCTACCGCCTGACGGGCCTGTCCGAGGAGTGGAAAGGGACACGGCTCCCCGAGGTGCAGTTCCCGGATCTCCAGCCAGGCCGGTACCGGCTGGAAGTTCGCGGCTTTGACGGCGTCCGCCACTGGAGCTCCGAACCCGCGGTCTTCGAGTTCCGCATCCGGCCGCCCTGGTGGGCGCATCCGCTGTTCCGCATCGTGGCGCTCATGTTTTCAGCGGCGCTGCTGCTGCTTTACCTGCACCAGGCCAAGGTGCGCCACCTCAGGGAGAAGGCCCGGCTCGAACGCGCGGTGGAGGAGCGCACCCGGCAGCTCCGCGAAGAAAAGGAGCGGAGCGAACAGGCCAACCGGCTGAAGGACGAATTCCTCGCCAACGTCTCTCACGAGATCCGCACGCCGATGAATGGGATCCTCGGCATGACCGACCTGGCGCTGTCCACGGATCTGACGCCCGAACAGCGGGAATTCCTGGAAACCGTCAGGCTCTCCGCCAACCGGCTGCTCCATCTGCTGAACGACATCCTCGACCTGTCGAAGATCGAGGCCGGCTACATGGAGATTCTCTCCGAGCCGTTCTCGCCGCGGCGAGCGGCAGAGCATGCGCTGCAGACGGTTTCTCCGCGCGCCTTGTCCAAAGGGCTGCATCTGTCCTTCCGCTGCGACCCCGGCGTGCCCGCCACGGTCGCCGGAGACGAGCAGCGCGTCTACCAGATCCTCCTCAATCTGCTCAGCAACGCCGTCAAATTCACCGAGCAGGGCGGCGTGGAGCTGTCGCTCGAATCCGAACCCGCCGGAGAGGATCGCCACCTTCTGCGTTTCCGTGTGAGTGACACCGGAATCGGCATTCCGCCAGACCGGCAGCAGGCCATCTTCGAAGCATTCCGCCAGGCTGACGGCTCCATCACGCGCCGGTTCGGCGGCACGGGGCTCGGCCTGGCGATCTCGTCCCGGCTCGCCCAGTTGATGGGCGGCAGAATCCATGTGGAGAGTGAACCAGGCAAGGGTTCCACTTTCACTGTGGAAATCCTTGTCGGCGTCCATCAGGGCTGCTGGGCCGAATCGCAACCCCAGGCGCTGCAGCCGGAAGCCTCGGGCGCGCCCGCTGCCGCGCCGCCGCCCGTCCTTGCCGGCGGCCCGCGCTATCGCATCCTGCTGGCCGAGGACAACCCTGTCAACCGCCGCCTGGTGGAGCTGCTGATGTCCCGCCACGGCTACGAAGTGGTCAGCGTGGAAGACGGGCGGAAGGCCGTCGAGCTCGCCCGGCGGGAGCATTTCGACGTCATCCTGATGGACGTGCAGATGCCGGGCCTGGACGGCCTGGAAGCCACGCGCCAGATCCGCGCGCTCGAACAGGCCGTGGGCCGCCGCAGCCCGATCCTGGCGCTGACGGCCAACGCCATGCGCGGCGACGAGCAGATCTGTCTGGAAGCCGGAATGGATGGCTACATCCCGAAGCCGTTCGAGGCCGAGGAACTCCTGCGCGCCGTCAGCGAAGCGGCCCGCAGCGCCGTTGCGGCGCAAAGACAGGAGCCCTGAGCCGCTGGCGCGCGCCTCAGGCGAACGGATCCCACCCGCGCGCGGGCAGCTTGACACCCGCGAACCACACCGTGCCCGGCGGCCGCCGCCCCACCATCCGGCCGATGCGCGTGAAGCCTCGCGGCGGCCGCGCGCCCGCCGGCAGCGTGCACAGCAGTTCGTAATCCTCTCCGCCGAACAGAGCCTGCTCCAGCGTCGCCCCGGGCGCGCTCGGCAGCACGCCGTCCAGTTCGGCCGCAGTGCCGGAAGCCTTGCACATCCGGTGCAGGTCGAGCGCCAGCCCGTCGCTCAGATCCATGCACGCCGTGGCCTTGCCGCGCAGCCGCGCGCCCAGATCCAGGCGCGGCTCGGGCACGTCGCGATACGCGGCGGCCGCAGCCCGCCCCAGAGCGCCCGAAACGAAAATCACGTCGCCAGGCCGCGCGCCGTCGCGCCGCAGGGCCTGCCCGCGTTTCACGAATCCCAGCACCACGATATCGGCCGCCAGCCGCTCGCTCCGCGTCAGATCGCCGCCGGTCACGGCCACGTTCCACCGCGATCCCAGCTGCCCCATCCCGCCATAGAAGTCGCGCACCCAGCGGCGGTCCGCCCAGCCGGGCAGAGCCAGCGAAACCAGTGCGTACCGCGCCTCGCCGCCCATGGCCGCGATGTCGCTCAGCCCGCGCGCCAGGGTCTTCCGCCCGGCCTCGCTCGCCGTCAGCGCGCCGCGACGGAAGTGCACGCCCTCGATCATGAGGTCGGTCGTCGCCAGCAGATCGCATCCGCGCGGCGGCCGCAGGATGGCGCAATCATCGCCGATCCCCAGAGCCAGCCCCGGCGCCCTGCCACCATCTGCCCACCGCCGGATCGCGGCAATCCAGGCGTCTTCCTTCATCCGAGCACCAGCCCCTCGGGCAGTTCCTCGCCAAACACGCGCGCCATTGACTCCAGGTCCGCACCCGCCTCGCCTTCCAGGATCCGCTGCCACTCCGGCTCCTGCTCCAGCGCCCGCCGCACGCTCTCCAGCATCGCGGGCGGCAGGTCGCGCGCCGCATCGCCGGTCTGCTGCGCCAGCCGCGCCACGCACTCCTCGCATCCGGGCAGCTTCAGGATGCTCTCGACCCAGCGCGCTGCCGTGGCCGGCGGCAGAACCTGGTTGGCAGGCCCGTAGAACAGCCGGCGCGCGCCGATCCGCGCCAGGCACCAGAAGTCGCTCGGGTTCGGGTTGGCGCGCAGCCGCCGCACCAGCGCATGGCCCAGCTCCGTGCGCGTTCCCGACGGCAGCAGCTCGAGCGAGGCCGCGCAGCGCCACATCTCCCGCTCCAGGCTCGCGTTCAGCCGCGGCGGACGGCCCTTGGGCAGCAGCGCCCAGGCGATGCGCTGGAACACGTCGGCCTGCTGGTTGCGGTTTAGCCCTCCGGCCACGCGCCCCCAGAAGAGCCACCACTGCGTCTCGTTCTCCACCTTGTTCTCGAACGCCAGCCCCTGCGCCCACACGCGCCGCGCTAGCTCGATCCGGTACTCGTCGGCCGGATGCCCGAAGCCGGGCCGCAGGCACAGCCCCGCCAGGTTCAGCCACCGCACCTCGTGCCCCGGAGAAAGCCTCCGTCCGGCGCTGCATTCCAGGAACACATCGGCCAGACGCCGGATCACCTCCAGCGGCCACGAGTTCCGCCCCAGCCCCAGGATCTGCTCCAGCCGCGCCGGCAGTTCTTCCTGCGGCGCCGCGCCGGCAGCGAACACCTCCCGCACGGCCATGCAGGCCCGCTCCATGGCTTCGGCGCTGATCACCGCCGCCGGGCGCGCCCGCTTCTGCTCCTCGGCCAGCACCGGCTTGCGCAGTTCGAACTGCAGCCGCCAGCGATGCTCGCTGATGCGAGACTCGGCCCACAGCTCGAGCGTTCCGATCTCGGTCAGCCGCGCACCCAGCTTCACCGGGATGAGCCGCTCCTCGGCCTTCTTGCCGAACCGGATCACCGCCTCCAGCGGCGCATGCAGGTGCAGCTCTTCGCGCGCCGCCGGGGCCGGGAATTCCACCACGTCCCCGCAGCGGTCCTCCGTGCGCGTCAGCGACGAATACAGCCGGAAGCGCACCGCCCTGTTGGCCACAAGCTGCAGGTTCTCCAGTTCCAGTTCGAGCGTCGAGCCTTCCTCGATCCCGCGCGGCACCAGGCAGACGGCGCGGACCGTCTCCGGAGCAGCCGCCTCCACGCCCAGATAATACGCGCGCGGCAGCCCGCCGCGCACCAGCACGCCGGCCCCCGTGCCGCGCACATAGCCGTAGTAGGCCGCGCCGACGGCCACGGCCAGGTCCAGCTCGTTGTTTTCGAACACCAGCGGGCGTTTCCCGTACCAGCTCTCCACCACGTCGGCCAGCCGCCGGCGCAGCAGTTCCGGGATGAAGAATCCACCGTTGAAGAGAATGGCGTCCGGCGCCGGGCAGCCGGAGGACGTCAGGAAGGCCGCAAGGTGGCGCGTGATCGCCGGGTCGCTCACATACGGCAGGCCCGCCTCGCGGAACAGGCTGCGCTGGTCCTCTTGCGGCTTCTCGTCCAGCGCGCAGAAGGGCAGGAACCCGTCCAGCGCCAGCTCCATCGCCTCCTCGCGCAGGATCTTGGTCTTCAGCGTGCCGCCGATCAGCGACGTGCCCGCGCCCAGCACGGTGATCTCCGCCGCCTCCTCGCCAGGCACGGCCAGCAGCCTCTCCTTCGCCGCCGAGCACTGCCGCCGCAGCGCCGCCCGCTGCCGCAGCGCCAGTTGCCGCTCGAGCTTCGTCTCCACCAGCCAGGCCAGCGTCAGGTCCAGATTGTCGCCGCCCAGCAGCAGGTGCCGCCCCACCGCCGTGCGCGTGAACGACACGCGGTCGCCTTCGCGGCTCACGCGGATCACCGTGAAGTCCGAAGTCCCGCCGCCCACGTCCACCACCAGCACCGTCATGCCGTCGAACAGCGCCTTCTGCGACTGCGCCAGATGGTTGGCGATCCACGCATAGAAGGCCGCCGCGGGCTCTTCGAGCAGCGTGAGATTCTCGATGCCCGCCTGCCGCGCCGCCTCCACCGTGAGCTCGCGCGCCTCTTCGTCGAACGATGCCGGCACGGTGAGCACCACATCGCAGCCGGCCAGCGGACCGCGCCCGGCCGCCTCCCACGCCTCGCGCAGATGCGCCAGATACCGCGCCGACGCCTCCACCGGCGACATCACCCGCCCCGCTTCCTGCGCGTCCCAGGGGAGGATCTTCGCCGTGCGGTCCACCTCCGCGTTCGACAGCCAGCTCTTGGCCGAATGGATCAGGCGCGTCGGCGCCAGCGCGCCCTGCTCCCGCGCGTACTCGCCGACGACGCCCTCGCCTTCCAGCAGCAGGAACGACGGCAGCGTCCGCCGCGGCTCCACTGCACCGGAGGCGGTCTTCTGCGGGATGGGCAGCACGTGCACGGGCGGGAAGTCGGCGCCTTCGGCCTCGCGCGGGTCGATGAACGCCACCGCGGAGTTCGTCGTGCCCAGGTCGATGCCCACCTTCATGGCTTCTGCCTCCGCAGCTGGAACTCCAGCTTCCAGCGCCGCCCCTCATACGGCGTGCCCGGCAGCCCCCGGGCGTACAACTCCAGGACGCCTGTTTCGGTCACCTGCACCTCCAGCGCGACGCGCGCCATCGCGCCCGGCTCGCCTTCCAGGCGCACCTCCACCGGCGCCAGCTCTTCCAGCTCTTCCGGAATGTCCTCGAGCAGGTCGCCCACTGCGTCCTGCCTGCGCGACGAGGAGACGAAGAAGCGGAACTGCGCCGGTTCGCCGACGTGGAGCACGAACTCGCGCCCCGGC
>FWPV01012849.1_pt1 | contig 12782 bp, 9 predicted proteins | sample 2228371 | NCBI WGS metagenome assembly FWPV01 (sample SAMEA103939776, study PRJEB20133) | metagenome | reverse complement strand
AATGTGTATTGTCCATAATTTACCGGGCAAGTTGGTAAGCCATCTGGAAAATAATTTATTGCCGCCCAATTAGAACGAGTATAAAATTCATTTAATTGTGGCGATGGCCATTGTGCTACATCAAAATAATATGCTTCTACTTGTTTGTTTAATATCGCTCTGTTCATCGCACAAGCTTGAACCTTTGCTTTTTGAGTCCCTATGAGAAATCTCGGAATAACAATACCTGCAAGTATGCTTATAATTATTACTACCAGTAAAACTTCTATAATCGTAAAACCCTTATTTTTCATAATCGCCTCCCCACTTTAAATTATTGTCCACAATTAGTAAATGTATGGTCAACCTGACACTCAGCATGACCACTTACTCTATATGTAGTTATATTCAACGTGTATTGTCCATAATTTACCGGGCAAGTTGGTAAGCCATCTGGAAAATAATTTATTGCCGCCCAATTAGAACGAGTATAAAAATCATTTAAATCAATTGCTGGCCACCTTGCCATATCAAAATAATACGCTTCCGCCTGTTTATTTATTACTGCCCTGTTCATAGAACAAGCTTGAACTTTCGCTTTTATAGTGCTTAATGTGTATCGCGGAATTACTATTCCAGCAAGTATGCTTATAATGATTACAACAAGCAATACTTCTATAATTGTAAAACCTTTCTTATTTGATTTTTTCATTTTTAACCTCCTACTTGCAAGTTACCTTTCTATACAAGTAACTTTTAGTTCCCTCAAAGGGTAAAAACAGTTATAACCTTAATTCTTTTAAATTAAACTGGTCGTAAATAAGCAATATTTTTTAAAAACCACAACTAAAAGCATCCGTTTATTATCTCTTAAAAAACTAACTTAAATCTACCCTGACATAAATTTTTTCTTTCTATTTATTGACCACATCTATAAAATGTATGGTCACCTTGGCATTCATCGTGACCGGTAACTCTATATTGCCTCTCTGGTGCGGCACCAATTGTATATTGTTGATAATTTACTGGGCATGTTGGTAAACCATCCGGGAAATATTGAATAGCCGCCCAATTAGAACGAGTATAAAAATCATTTAAATCAGTCGCTGGCCATTCTGCCATATCAAAGTAATACGCTTCCACCTGCTTGTTAATTAAAGCCTTATTCATTGCACAGGCTTGAACTTTTGACTTTATTGTGCTCAATGTAAACCGCGGTATTACAATACCTGCTAAAATACTAATAATTATTACAACTAAAAGCACTTCAATAATTGTAAAACCTTTTTTTGAAATCATACCTTTCTCCTCCTTTGCAATTATTCTCATATGACCACTTACTCTATATGTTGTTATGCTTAAATTCTTAGCAAGTTTTATGCCAAATATTGTAAAATGTATGTATTTTTAAAAGTTTTTCTTTGGAAGAGTATACTGAGTTTATAAATTTTAAACGAATAACAAAAATAAGAATTTCCTTCTGAGTTGTTTGCACAAGTCAGAATTTACTGGACATTCATTTATGCATTTTTTAACACTTTAAAATTTGACAATCCAACTTTTGATTTTCACAGAAAGTAATTTCTACATTTTCACATTATGAATTGGCATTGGGACAATACCTACTACTTTTGATTCTCAAATATGTGTAAAAAGGGTTACATTATTAAAAAATATGTGTAATGTTTTACGCACACAAATTTTTTTTCTCTGGTAAACAAAATTAAAAAAAATACTTTTCAAAAGGAATCAGTGATATAATTTTTACATAATAAAATTACAAAGGAGTGATTTCAAAAATGGAAAATCAACTAACCAAAGAAGAAATTAAGAAACTAAAGTTAAAGGCAGTAGAAATAAGGAAAAAGATAGTAAATCTTACAGTAATAGCGGGTGGAAGTCACATTGGAGGGGCACTATCAATGGTAGAAATTCTGATAGCCTTATACTACAAAATCTTAAACATAGACCCAAAAAATCCACAGTGGGAAGATAGAGACAGATTTATCCTAAGCAAGGGGCACGGGTGTGTTGGTATTTGCCCTGTGCTTTGTGACAGAGGATATTTTGATGAAAAGAATCTTTCCACTTTCAACCAATTTAAGAGTCCATTTGGAATGCATCCAGATATGCACAAAATACCAGGAATAGAAATGAGCACAGGTTCATTAGGGCATGGATTATCTGTTTGTGTTGGACTTGCAATAGCCAACAAGTTAAACAACTCAAAATGGAAAATATACTGTTTGCTTGGAGATGGCGAATGCAATGAAGGTTCTGTTTGGGAAGCTGCAATGAGCGCTTCACACTTTAAATTAAACAACATAATTGCAATTGTTGATAGAAACAAATTTGAGATTGATGGACCTACAGAAAAAATAATGGCACTTGAACCCTTTAAAGAAAAGTGGCTAAGTTTTGGGTGGAATGTGAAGGAAGTAGATGGACATGATTTTGAGCAATTAATCAATGCTTTTTATGAAATTAAAAACTCTCAAAGCGAAAAGCCTTCAGTAATAATTGCAAATACGATAAAAGGGAAAGGTGTATCATATATGGAAGGTCAAGCAAAGTGGCACTATGGAGGTTTAAGTAAAGAATTAGAGGAGCAGGCAATGAGAGACTTAAATAACATAGAAAAACAAATACTTGCAGAATAAAAAAGGAGGAAATAAAAATGGGAGTAGGTTTTGGATATACAGTTTATGATGTTCACAAATTAACGCCAACAGAAGTTTATGGAAATATATTAATTGAATTGGGGAAAGAGAACCCCAACATTGTTGTTTTAACAGCTGATTTAGGGAAATCAACGAAAGCGGGGATTTTTCAAGATGTATTTCCTGAGCGATTTTTTAATTTTGGAGTTGCAGAGCAGAACATGATGTCAGCTGCAGCTGGGCTGGCACTTGGGGGAAAAATCCCTTTTGTATCAACTTTTGCTGTATTTGCTTCTATGCGCGCTTGTGAGCAAGTTAGAACCGATATCGCATACCCTAATTTAAATGTAAAAATTGTTGCTTCACATGCAGGAATTAGCTTCGGTCAAGCAGGAACTACACATCATTGCACAGAAGATATAGGTATTTTAAGAACAATGGCAAATATGACAATAATCGTTCCAGCAGATTCAATAGAAACCGCAAAAGCTGTCCGTGAGTGCGTTAAAAAAAATGGACCTATTTATATAAGGATAAACCGTGGATTTGAACCATCCGTATATAATGACGAAAATTATAATTTCGAAATTGGAAAAAGCGTAACCTTTAGAGAAGGTAATGATTTAACAATAATAGCATGTGGGATTGCAATGCTTCCATCAATTGAGGTTTCTGATAGTTTTAAAGAAGAAAAAGGAATTGGAATTAGGATTTTAAATATGCATACAATAAAGCCAATTGATAAAGACGCAATATTAAAAGCAGTAGAAGAAACCAAAGGCATAATAACGGTTGAAGAACACAATATAATTGGTGGTTTAGGTAGTGCAGTAGCAGAAATTATAGCTGAATCAGGTAAAAATATTAAATTTAAAAGAATTGGAATACCCGATGAGTATTCAATTATAGGTTATCCAGAAGACTTGTATAAATACTATGGTATAGATTACAATGGGATATATAAGACAGTTGAAGAAATGCTAAATATTTCAAGTTAGTTTTATGAAACATTTACGAGATAACTCTGAAGCTTCTGCTTAGAGTTAAGGTATAAGAGTCTTTCTTTTGGAATTCAGTCGTAAGCTTTTCATTTTCGTTGTGTTTAGACGGCCCTGAAAGGGTCTTACTACATTTTCAAATGTTTTCCCCTCTTGTAGAGTTGTGCAGGGATATTTTTTTGTGGAGTGACACCATTTGCACTATTTTAATACAGACTTAGAAATGTGCTACCTTTAATCTCATAGGAGTAAGGGAGCATTGCTCCTGTTCTTTGTTAGTAGCGACTCACTACTGCAGGCGAGCGAATGCTCGCTTACTCCAGTCACTTCTGCACGCAAGCAAAAGATTGCTTACTCCAAAATGTAGGGCAAACCTTTAGAGGCTGTCCAACAATTCAAAAAATTACACTTTTTTGTATAAGTTTTCACTACAAAACTTATACAATTTTTAGTGAAAATAGGGGTTATCGGACAGCCTCTAAAGCCTTGCCCTACAAGCTGTGTCTATTTATGCGATTTTCTAATGCAGGTTAAAAACCTGCTACACAGATTTTTGACTTTTGCAACAGGCTCGTAAGTTTTCCGTGTTCAATGCATAGAGGATTCTTATAGAATTACATTTTTTGTATTTTATGTTCAATAATCCTTCTTATACTGAGGAAGTCCCCTATTGGCTTGGTTTAAATGCTGTTCCCAACATGGGCCCAACAAGATTTTTCAGTTTGTTAAAATATTTTAAAAGCATAAAAAACTTATGGGATTCATCTCCTGCAGAAATTAAAAATTCAGGTATCCTAACCGATTATTTATGTAATGAGTTGCTCAAGATTAAACAAAGTAAATTTATTGAAAAGGAAATGGAAGAAATAAATAGAAAGGGAATAGAGGTAATTTTGTTTGATTCACCTTTATATCCATCCTCTTTAAAAGAGATACCAAATCCACCGCCGGTTTTGTATGTAAAAGGGAATTTATTAGAAAATGACCTCCAATCTATTTCCATCGTTGGAGCAAGAAAATGCACAAATTATGGAAGAACCACTTCAGAACAAATTAGTTACAATCTTGCAAAAGAAGGTTTAACTATAATTTCAGGAATGGCATATGGAATTGACACCGCAGCTCATAAAGGTGCGATAAATGCAAAAGGTAGGACAATTGCAGTCTTAGGTTCGGGAATGAACCATATTTATCCAGCTTCAAATAAAAGGCTTTATCAAGAAATTGCTGATAGCGGCGCAGTTATAAGTGAGTTCCCGTTAAATACAAAGCCTGAAAAATGGAATTTCCCAATAAGAAATAGAATAATTGCAGGCTTTTCTTTAGGAACATTAATCGTTGAGGCGGCTTTAAACAGTGGTTCTCTTATTACTGCATCATTAGCCCTTGAATATGGTAAGGAGGTTTTTGCTGTCCCTGGTGATATTAATAACTCTCTGTCAAAAGGTCCCCACAAATTAATAAAATCAGGTGCAAAACTTTCAGAAAACTATGAAGATATACTTGAAGAAATTGGATATAAGAAAAAATCTTATGTCTCTCAAATTTCAATAATACTTGATGAAAAAAGTAAAGTTGTATATGATTTAATAAAGCAAGGACCTATAGGAATTAATGATATATTTAATAAGACTAAATTTAGTTATGGCGAAATTGCAGGGATAACATTAGAATTAGAATTGAAGGGGTATATTAAACAATTACCAGGAAATATTTATATTTGCTCAACTTGAAATTAATTCAGATAATGCAAGATGATGTTAGCATTTAGTTTGCAGACGAATGATTTTGTTGCAAAACTCCATTTTTATTTGTTTAAAATAGGGCATAGCTTTAGAGGCTGTCCGATAACCCCTATTTTGGCTAAAATATTGTATAAGTTTGGTAGGGAAAACTTATTCAAAAATTTGTAATTTTTTGAACTGTCGGACAGCCTCTTTATCCTTGCGTTTTGCAAACAATAAATGTTTGCCATACATTTTTATAATTCGAGCCATTTCCTACGAATTCAAGTTAAGACCTACAATTTAGATTTTTTGCATTGTGCAACAGGTCCGAAAGCTTCTATCAGAAGCATTTTTTCTTCAATTTATTAATTTATCTATGTTTAAATTAATTTACAGGATTAGCAGATTTTACTCGTTAGCTTTTGGTTAATTATCTCATTGAAAATATTGGCAATGATGAAGCAATCTTGCCTGCTCTGCAAAAAAGGAGTTGTTACAGACTTTGCCCTTGTAAAGACTTCATTGAGCGAGATTGCAGCATTCACCACTTCAATGACAACTGAAGGTTATCTTCAGTTTTTAGAATAAATAAAATGGAGATATGAATCTCATTGTTGTAGAATCAAAAGCCAAAACAATAACAATTAATAAATTTGTGGGAACTGAATATGAGGTTGATTATTGTTCAGGACATTTGTATGATTTACCAAAAAACAGCATGGGTATAAAAATCAACAATGGATTTGAACCAATTTATAAGCCTATTCCTGGTAAGGGTGCCATTATAAACAAGTTAAAAGAAAGTGCCAAAAACAAAAACAAAATATTTTTAGCAACAGACCCTGATAGAGAAGGCGAATCAATTGCTTGGCATCTATCAACAAGAGTTTTTAATAACAATTCAAGTAATGTTTGGAGAATTACTTTTAATGAAATTACAAAATCTGCAATTTTAGATTCCTTAAAAAACCCAAGAAAAATCGACTTAAACCTTGTTTCCGCACAACAAGCAAGAAGAATCCTTGATCGTTTTGTTGGTTACGAAATAAGTCCTATACTATGGAAAAAAGTAAAAAAAGGATTAAGTGCAGGCAGAGTCCAATCAGTTGCATTAAGAATAATCTGCGAAAGAGAAAAAGAAATTGAAAAATTTCAAGCAAAGGAATACTGGAAAATAGAATGCACTTTAGCGAAAAAAGAAAATGAGGAGGAAGAATTTGTATCTACTGTTGAAAAAAAGAATAATGAAAAAATTGAGATTTTGGATGAGCAAACTGCAATACAGATTTCAGAAGAGCTTAAAAATAACACTTTCAAGGTAAAATCAATAGAAAATAAAAAAGGAACTTTAAAGCCTCATCCACCATTCAACACAAGTTCACTACAGCAGGAAGCAGTTAAACTTTTAGGATTTACAGTAAAAAAGACTATGCAAATTGCCCAACAATTATATGAAGGGATAGAAATTGGTACTGAAGGTCCGACAGGGCTAATCACTTATATAAGAACAGATTCATTAAGAATTGCTTCAACAGCGCAGGAAGAAGTAAGAGATTATATCAAGAAAAATTTTAGCATTGAATATCTACCATCAACTCCACCAACATACAAAAGCCCAAAAAGTGCCCAAGAAGCACACGAAGCAATACGACCTACATCAATTTTTAGGGAGCCAGAAAAAATAAAAAAATATCTTAACAATGAACAATTTAAACTCTACAACTTAATATGGCATAGATTCTTAGCAAGCCAAATGTCTAATGCAATAAATGAAAGAAAAACAATAAGCATTATTTCAGGAGAGTATGAACTAACTGCAAGTGAAACAAAAATTTTATTTGATGGATTTTTAAAAGTTTACAATAAAATTACAAAAAAAGAAAAAAATGATAAAGAGACATTCCTGCCAAAACTTTCAGAAAACGAAGAACTAACATTAAAAAACATAGAAAGCGTAAAAAACTTAACAAAACCACCTTCACGATATACAGAAGCAACATTAGTAAAAGCGCTTGAAGAGAAAGGAATTGGAAGGCCTTCTACCTATGCCCCAACTTTAGTCACAATTCAAGAAAGAAATTATATTCAAAAATCAAAAAATGTCTTATACCCAACTAAATTGGGAATGTTAGTCTATGAGTCACTAATAAAAAGTTTCCCCGAGATATTAGATATAAATTTCACATCAAAATTAGAAGAAAAACTCGATGAAATAGAAAGAGGTAATATAAAATGGCAGGATTTAGTGAAAAACTTCTATGAAGCATTTAAAAAGAAAGTTGAAATTGCAAAAAAAGAATTTAAAATAACCGAAACAACAGAACAAAAATGTGACAAATGTGGGAGCTTAATGACATTAAAAAATGGAAGATTTGGTTTATTTTATGCCTGCAATAACTTCCCAAAATGTAAAAATACGACACCTTTTGAAAAAAATTATAGTGAAAAATTTTCAATAAATTGCCCAAAAGAAAATTGCGATGGCAAATTGATGAAAAGGAAAACAAAGAGCAAAAAATTTTTCTTTGGCTGTAGTAATTATCCAAAGTGTAATTTTGTTACATTTTATAAACCTACAGAAAATATTTGTCCAAAATGTAATAATAAAGTATTCATAAAAAGCAAGAACGAATATATTTGTTTAAAAGAAGGCTGTGAATGGAAAGGTAAATTTAATTAAAAGTTTAAGGAGGGCAAATGGAAGATGCCAAAATCCAAAAACTAATTAGTCAAAATGCACTTCTCGAGCAGCAAGTTGACATACTAAAACAGATAATTTCAATAATAAATACAACCCATAAATTAGATAACATTTTAAAATACATACTTGAATTATGTAAAGTTATTACAACTTCCGAAGCCGGCTTTATTTTAATAAAAGAAGAAATGAATTCAGATTTTTTAACATTTAAGACAGTAATTGGTCCAAAAGGAAAAGAGTTGATAGGGCAAAAATGGGAAGTTGGAAAAGGAATTATCGGAGAAGTTTATTGTTCGGGAAAAGAAAGACTTGTTAATGATGTTAGAAAAGATGAAAGTTTTAGGAGCGAAATTAGTAGTTTACTTGGTGTTGACATAAAATCTTCTCTTGTAGTTCCCTTAAATACAGATGGAAAAATATTGGGTGCAATGGAATTAGTAAATAAGAAAGGTGGTTTACAATTTAATGAAGATGATCTTTTTATTACAAAATTAATCGCTGAACAATTGGCTTCAATAGTAAACAACACAATTTCTTTTCATTCAGTTGAATCAAAAATATCGAGGTTTAACTCACTTATAAATGTTAGTATTGAAATAAACTCAATTAATGATCTCCATAAACTTTTAGAAACAATTATGAAATCTGCAAAAAATGTTATGAAAGCCGAAGCTTCTTCTTGTATGCTATATGATGAAGAAAAAAATGAATTAGTATTTGATGTTGCACTTGGAGAAGTAGGTGAGAAGTTAAAAACAATCCGTGTGCCTGTGGGAGAAAAAAGCATCTCAGGGTGGGTAGCTTTAAAACGGAAACCTTTGTTAATTCCAGATGCATATGAAGACCCTCGTTTTAATCCAGATTATGACAAAAAAACTGGCTTTAGGACAAGGTCTGTTTTATGCGTTCCTCTTGAATACAAAAACAAATTAAAAGGAGTAATACAAATACTTAATGCAATTGGTAAAGATAGTTTTGAAGAAGAAGACATTGAATATCTAACTGCACTTGCAAATCAAGCCTCCGTTGCAATTGAAAATGCTAAGTTGATTAGAGATATAAAAGAGCTGTTTTTGTCAGTGGTTAAGTCCATTGTTAAAATAATAGATTCTTCCGACAAATTTATGGAAGGACACTCACTAAGAGTCACAAAATATGCACTTGCAATTGCAAAGCAACTTGAATTACCGCCGGATATGCTTGAAAAAATACAAATAGCGTCATTACTTCATGATATTGGGCGACTTTCAATTCCCCAAAGAATTTGGCATAAACCTGGCCAATTAACTGAGGAAGAATATGCTATTGTAAAAAAGCATCCAGAATATTCAGCAACAATTCTTACTGGAATTAAAATGCTTGACCATGTAGTTCCTGCTATACAATACCATCATGAACATTTTAATGGAAAAGGTTATCCAAAAGGGTTACAAGGTAATCAAATACCATTAATTAGCAGAATAATTGCGGTTGCAGATGCTTATGATGCAATGACATCTCCACGCCCGTATCGTCCTGCTTATCAACCTCTGCAAGCTAAAGGAAGAATCGCTATGGTTAGTGGAACTCAATTTGATTCATTAATAGTTCAGGCTTTTTCAAAAGCATGGGACGCAAAACAAATCTAATTGACCAAAAAATAAAAAAGAAATCATTTCTCAATATGCACAACCTCAAACACTCTAAAGACATTCCACATCTTAAAAATAAAAAGATGCCTAAAAATTGTTTATCTATAATCTAAATTCAATAATGAAAATTTTAAAAAAATTTAAAAATTTTTTCATCTCAAAAGGGTCTGAAAAGCAGGTAATAGCTCAACAAAAAATAAGGGTAAGACTTTTAATAGCTATTCCTACCCTTACTTCTCTGCTTGTTTTAGGGTTAGGTTGGATAATTATTGAAACAATTACAAGAAATATTCCTGAGAGTGTAAATAAGACAGTTACTACAGATAGGATTTTTTCTATCATCGATACTCTAAGGCTTGAAATTGGACTTTTTGGGATATTGGCTTTTTTTTCAGGCATCATTCTTGCCATTGCCATAACTTTGCCAATTCATGTAATAATTGCTACATCTAACAGGATTGCTAAGGGAGATTTCTCAAAAATAATTAACATCAATACAAAAGATGAAATGTCTTTACTGGGAGAAGCCTTTAACAAGATGCTTGTTTCTTTAAATAAATATTTTTTGCAGGGAATCAAAGGGGGAATTTTAACCATTGACAAGAATGAAATAATAACTTCAGTTAGCTCTGATGCAGAATTAATTATTGGAATTTCAGGCTCAGACATTGTAGGAAGAAGGTTAGATGAAGTTTTTCCTGAGGAGCTGGGTGAAAACAAAAAATTAATATCTTTGGTGAAAAAAACCTTAAATAAAGAGAAAACTATATCCTTTGAGAATCTCACCATTTCAACTGAAGAAAGGGAAAATATGCCAATTTCGATATCAACATCCATTTTAAAAGATGAAGAAAACGAACTGATTGGAATAATTATCACTTTTGAGGAAATAGAACATTTAAAATTGATTCAATCGCAAATAAAAAAAATTGACAAGTTAACAATGATAGGAAGTTTATCTGCAGGCATCGCGCATCAAATAAGAAATCCACTTGGGTCTATAAAGGGACTTTCCCAATTAATGATTGAAAATCCCTCTATTCCTCAAAAATTTAGAACTTATGCAAAGGTAATAATAAACGATGTTGAAAGAATTGAAAATGTGATAAACAAATTATTAAACCTACTTAGACCTACCTCTCAGCAGAAAAGATATGAAAACATAAATTTAATCGTAAAAGATGCACTTTTATTAGCAAAAAACGAAATTAAAGGAATAAAATGTACTATAGAAGAGGTATACAACAATGATATCCCGTTAGTTTGGGTATATCCAGAAAATCTTATCCAGGCATTTATGAATCTAATTATAAATGCAATACAAGCGCTTAAAGACGAGGGCGTAATCGTTATAAAAACAGATTTAATGAGTGAAAACGGTTATAAAAAAGTTATAGTTTCAATTGAAGACAATGGAGTTGGAATACCAGAAGAAATACTGGATAAGATATTTGAACCTATTTTTTCAACAAAAGAAAATGGGGCTGGTTTGGGATTGTCAATAACTAAACAAATTATTGAGGACCATGATGGCGAAATAAGTGTCTGGAGTCGGGAAGGAAAAGGAAGTAAATTTACAGTCTCTATTCCAATCAAATCACCATAAGGATATTTATTATGAAATTACCTTATATTCTTGTTTTGGATGATGATGAAAGCATGAGTTTTTTCCTAAAGGAAGCAATTGAGAGAGAAGGATACATTTGTGAAATAGCGTATAGAGGTAGCCAAGCAATTGAATTAATTCAAAACAAAAGATTTGATGCTATTATTATAGACCTAAAACTTCCAGACATAGATGGTTTAGAACTTATTCCATTAATAAAAAAATATGATGACAAAGTTCCCATAATTATGATAACTGCATATGGTTCAATACAAACTGCAAGGGATGCAATAAAATTAGGTGCATGGGATTACTTTACAAAGCCCTTTGATTTAGATGAGCTGAGAATTGTTCTAAAGAGGTCTCTTGAAAAGTCAAAACTTGAAGAACAAATAAAAAAAATGTATGAAAAAATAGAAAAGGGCTATGAATTTGAAATGGTTATTGGAACTTCAGGCAAAATGCAAGAAGTTTTTTCTATTGTAAAAAAAGTCATTTCTTCAGATGTAACTATTATGCTTTATGGAGAAAGTGGAACAGGTAAAGAGCTTATTGCTTCAGTAATTCATTATAACAGTCACAGGGCAAGTGGACCTTTTATTAAAATGAATTGTGCGGCAATTCCCGAAAGTTTATTAGAAAGTGAATTATTCGGTTATGAAAAAGGGGCATTTACAGGTGCTGACACCCAAAAAATTGGGAAATTTGAGCAAGCTCATGGAGGAACTTTATTCTTAGATGAAGTTGCTGATATGTCATTATCAACTCAAGCGAAATTATTAAGAACACTGGAATTAAAAGAATTTGAGCGGCTGGGTGGAAAAGAAACAATAAAAGTTGATATAAGGATAATCTCTGCAACAAACCAAAATTTATTTAAGGCTGTTCAAGAAAAAAAATTCAGGGAAGATTTATTTTATAGATTAAATGTTGTACCCATAAACCTTCCTCCACTTCGTGAAAGGAAAGCAGATATTCCATTGTTAATTGAACATTTTATAAAAATATTCAACACAAAACTAAATAAAAACATAAAGAAAATATCTCCCGAAGTTAACGATATTTTATTATCATATAATTGGCCTGGGAATGTTAGGGAATTAGAAAATGTTATTCAAAGAGCTATGGTTTTAACTGATGGAGATACTTTAAAAAAGGATAGTCTTCCATTAAATTTACAATCGCTTGAATTAGATAAAATCTCAAGTGCTATCCACTTAGGGGAAGAACCGAGCCTTCCTGAAATTGTAGAAGAAATAGCCCAAAGAGTTGAAAAAGATTTAATTTATAAAGCTCTTGAACAAACTGGATGGAGTAGAACAGAAACAGCAAAATTATTAAAAATATGTAGGAAAAGTCTTCATAACAAAATGAAAAAATACAACATTATCAGAGAATAAAAAGGGTCAAAAATGAATAACCAACTTTTAGACTTTTTATGGAGAGAAAATTTAATCCACGACAAGGAATTTTTTAAATC